>Ga0247839_1000663_pt1 | contig 60270 bp, 57 predicted proteins | sample LaCruzMarch2015__6_FD_192405 | JGI IMG/M metagenome (GOLD analysis project Ga0247839, IMG submission 192405) | Freshwater microbial communities from meromictic Lake La Cruz, Castile-La Mancha, Spain - LaCruzMarch2015_16m | ecosystem: Environmental > Aquatic > Freshwater > Lake | place: Spain...
GTAAGATTCTACAGTATCAAACGCCTACAGAAGCCATCTTAATTCACTTCAATCAAATTCAATTGACTTAATTCTATTCAGATTCCTTTATTTAAAAAGTGGACGGGTTGATATTGCAATTTTCGATTAATATTTTTAATGATTTTCATGTTTGTTTCCCTTTCCCTAGAATCTAAGGTAAATCTTGACAATGATTTCATTGGTGTTACCTCGATTATCCGCAACTGAGCGAATTGTCAGTAAAATAGAATTTTCGGTTGAATCTAATACTGCATTAAAAGTCTGGATCGATTTCGCAATAACAGATCCATTACGAGTTACTTGTTTAGTCCCACTGTTGTAGCAATAAATATCTGGAGAAGAAGCTCCCAGATTATAGCAACCACTGACAATATTAAAATCTGCAACAGATTGAATCCGTGTTCTAACATCTTTATCAAACATGACAGAGGTGATACGTACGTTTTCTTGATTCACTTGTTGTGAACTTTCATCAGTAAAGAATTTTGTAGAAACACCCACAATATTTGCTACCAACCCAAAAACAATAGCTACGATTATTATCGTAATCATGATTTCAAGTAAGGTAAATCCTTTATTATTTAAATGTTTCATTCTTTCAACCTCAAAAGAACTTCAATTTGTGCCCGATTCCCCTGATAATCACCAGAAGTGCTGGCGACTGTCAAATTAACTTTGGCAACATTTATTTGTGGAGAATTCGCAGTATAAATCAATGTATATAGAAATCCGTTTACTGTTTTCGTACAAGTTCCAGAGGTTCCAACAGGAGTTGGACAGGTATATGCTTTGTTGAGCCTTATATCGGTAATAACCTCAGTTAGTGTCGTCATCGATTTCGTTTTAAAGTAGATGTATTCCATCTCACTTTGGGTTAGAGTATTCGCATCTGTGAATTCCTTGGATACCAAATCGACATTAGCGGTTAATAAGAACGCAGGAAAAAGGGTTACCATGATTATGCCGAATAATCCCATAGCAACTACGACTTCTACAATTGTGAGCCCTCCCCTATTATTGTTTCGCATCATATTGATCTCCTCAATAAAACAGGCTCTAAGATATACAAATTATAGCATCATCCTCTAAATATAAAACCAGTCAATCCTATTGTAATGAGAATAAAACGCTGATTTAAGCGTCAATACTCCATTATCGTCGACAAAAGTTGATAAATGAATCCCAAGAAAAAGAACTTAGTCTATTGTAATAGCTTATTTTTTGAGCACTTTCATATATGTTTTGCTTATATTTTGGTTCCATTTCACGAATGCAACCCATAGAATTCACAGTTGATTCAATGTATAAAAAAAGCTCCCTAAATCTCTTTAGAAGAAGCTTTTTAGTCAATCTGTTTGATTAAAGAAAGCTTAATACTGACCTTCTTTAGGTACGATACAAATAAACTTCAGGGGCGAATGTTCAGCTGCTTTAAATTGATGTTCAGTATTGGCTGGTACATAGGCATAATCACCCACGCTAACCCCTACCAACTTTCCTTCAATCAGAAGGGTTCCTTCCCCTTCTAAAAAATAATTAATGTGTGGCCAAGGATGGGCATGTTTAGGACTAAATCCACCCACTCCAAGTTCAATCACACGCATCACATGCGAATCCCAACCTTCTTGAGGCCCCACTAAGACTTTGATGGCGGCATCTTGAGCCAATGGATTTTCTACTTTTTTAGCTACTACATCTTGACTATGACCTAATGACATCGGTATTCCTCACTTTTATTTAGTATATCAAAGTCTTTTGAATCTATGAAGCCAGATGATATAGAGCTTCTGGATTAATCGACTGATTCTTAACCATGCCTTGGAAATGAAGATGACATCCCGTTGAATACCCTGTGGTTCCCACATGACCAATCACTTGCCCTTGACTCACAACCTCTCCCGCTTCAACGCTGAGATCTTGCATGTGTTCATAATAAGTCTTTAAACCTAACCCATGATCGATGACGATGGTATTTCCAATCATCGTTAAGAATTGAGCCACTTCAATCTTGCCAGCATTGGAAGCCACAACTTCCGTTCCACAGCCGATGGCATAGTCGATGCCTGCATGACGTGAAGGTACTGTTGCCTTATTCACATATCTCATTTCACCAAAACTTGATGAAATTCGAGCATCCTTCAGGGGTTCAATAAAGTTTCCTGCCCAGTATTCCTGCGTTTCAAAGGTTTCATAAGTTGGATAAATGACTTCGCGGTATTGAAGGACCGCATCATTGTTACCTACGGTACTGCTTACCACTGTACTGGCTACGGTAAAATGCACTTCTTTAAAGGCATACGTTTGCACATCCAGCTCATACTCGAAACGTTGTTCATTAATCGTAATGATCAAAGGATAGACTTGAGCTGTTTCTTTATACGCAAGTGGAAGATAGAAACGCGCTTGATGCTCAGTTTGTAGAAGTGCAGAAGGCTTGAAATGACCTTCGATGGAGATTTGACTATCTTTAGGTAGATTGGTTATTTGAATGATGAGTAAATCTCCTTGTTGAGGAGTTAAATTTCGAATACCTATGAGGGGAGTACTTAAAACCTCCACATTAAATTTGTAGATGAAATCTGTTCCTAGCGGATCTGTGCACATCACTTCAATCTGATAGAGCCCATTTAACTCAAAAGCCAAATTTTCTGTCGATTCAAAGATTAGAGTATTTAGATTAGGATCAATAACCGTGATTTGTCTCATTCCTTCACAAGCAAGAGTATTCAGAATCTGATCACTTGGATACGTAACCAAATGCTCTGAGGTAAAACTTTTAGTGACCTTAATCATGCCGCCTAATAGGCTTGGATGTGTCGTCGCAGCTGCATAACTAATCTCAAGATCATTAAATTTTAAGGTTTGTTGAGGGGCTTTTAGACCCTGATATTCGTAATATCCCATTAAAAATAAACCCAGTCCAATCGAAAGGATAATACTACTATAGATAACCCAAGGTTTTAGTTTTCGCTTCATTCTATTCTTATCTTAACTGATTTAGACATAAAATGGGGAGATGGTGTTGCGTTAGGGTAACGACAAGTAAACTAAAACTTAATTTTGCGCTGTTGAATAAAGAACATCACACTGAAGGTTAAAAGCAGTAAGAGTCCACTACCAATTTGGTAGACAAACGCAATAGAACTGGCTTTTGCGATTACCCCCCAAATTAACCCTCCCATAAAAAATCCCATATCAATGGCGCCAAAGAATAAGGCATTGGCCTTACCTTTTAAGGTGTGAGAAATATTTTTAAGCGCCATGGTATTTAGAATAACAAAGAGGACATTAAACGCATATCCTAAAGTGACTGCAATAATGGCCCATGCGATGAGGGTTGAGGAAACCGATAATGCATACATCGAACTGGCTAAAATTAAACCATGAATAAGAATAATTAACTTAAGTGAAAGTTTCTGAGTTAACCAGGTTGTGGTTAATCTTGAGAAAATAAGACCCACAAAATTAAAGATAAAATAGAAACCTATGTTATCTAGACCCATGGCTTTCCCATGAAGGGATATAAAGGCCATAATCCCAGATTGCACAAACATCATGACCCCAATCACAATCGATGGAAACAGCGCTTCTGACTTAAAGATGTTGGAAGAACCTTGAGGTTTCTCATCCAAGTTATCTTCTTGGGGATTTACTTTAAATAGAGGTAACATCAACATCAATGCCACTCCATTGAGTAAGAGTCCAACCATAAAGAGTGAATTGAAGGAGCCTCCCGCAATTAAATACAAACCTAAGAAGGGTCCAAAAGCTGCTGCTGCAGCGCCAGATAATGAAGAATAACCCATGACTTTGATGAGTTGGTCTTTAGGCGTGACTTGAGCAATCAGGGTTGGAACAGCCGTTGTAAAGATTCCTACAGAGATGCCTTGAAGCACACGCAAGATGATTACTGGGATGATCTGTGGAAACAACGCATAACCTAAGAAACTGATGATGGAGATTAGTGCACCACCCAAACTGGTTAAAGTAGCTCCAAATTTATGAATCATATGGGCAGCGATCGGTCTAAAGATCAATGCTGATAAGGCTAATCCCAATGAAATTCCACCAATGAATTCTAAAGGAACATTTAGTTGACTAAGATAGACTGTAAAGGTAGGGATACTCATTTGCATCGCAAATCCAAACACGAAGGAGGAAAGAATCGCTAAGCCTATAATCCTGAATACTTTCATTGAGATGACCTAAACTTTCTAATGTGCATAAACACCTGCTATCTTTAAGAGAATTTTCTTCCTAGTACGCACTCTATTAAAACAATGTTACTTATTTATTACCCATCAAAGCTTTTTATTGGGTGTAACTCTAATACAGAGTCCAAAATAGACCATCCAAAGAATTAGAAGAATATGTAAGGTGTCATTCTCATTAAACCAAAGATGATAGTTCTCTAACAAATAGGAACCTTGACCCGCAAAGAGTGCAACAAAATAAGCGATATTTACCCCTAAGAAAAAGATCCAAAGTTTAAAAAGTACCTGATGGATAGGGGTTGTTCTATTTCTATAACTTATTACCATCATGATGAGGATATTTGGGCTTAGAAACAGCAACATGCCTTCATAGGACACCATAAATTTAAAGGGGTAAATCATCCCAAATCCTTGAAAAAAGACATATAGAACAACACTTATCAACGCATAATTTTGAAGGATTTTCTTCCACTTTTCATTATGAATTAACTCACGATAAGCCATTAGAAATGCATTAATACTTAAGACCGTCACACTCATATAAAGGAGTTCGAGGACATCCGTAAAAAGACACACGTCATAGACAACACATTTTAATTGATACCCAAACGCCTGATAACTTAATCCCGCTAAGAAGGCACCCAAACCCCATAAAACAAAGTTAATGCCTAACCATGTATAAAAGTGACTCGACGATTTTCGTAGATACTGAAACCCTAAATTCATCGTAATCAAAGCCAGTAGCATTACAAGTAAGGTTGAACTGGGCTGTTGAAGAATAAGGCCATTGATGATGATATTGGGGGTTTGACTTAAAAATAGTGATGCTGTGATGGGCGGATTTAGAAACAAACTCGAGAGTTTGTTCATCGAATAAAAGAGTGCAAAGCCTACACCTGTCGTAAACATAGCTATGAATGCTTTCTTATATGGGGTCATACTTACCTTCTGATTGTGTTAGACACTTTATTAATTCACATTATACAATGCTTAAAGACAAACTGACGTGTGATTTGGACGACTAGATAGTCATGACCCCTCAAATAACCATGAATAGACGATAAAAACAAAAAAGATGTTTACACTGAAACATCTTTTTCATAGATCATTTTTGATAAGGAAGTGAATTACACCTACATTAAACAATGTAACTCACTCCCCCAACCCATCTAAATTATAAATCTATCTACATAAATTTTTATCGTTTAATTTTTGCTGGATATGAATTAAAGAATTGGTGCTTCTGTGTCCGAAAACTCATCAACGGAAGCTTCATCTTCTTCTTCTACCAATACTTCTTTAATGAGCATTTTTAAATTACCATCAATTCGAGCACCTTCTTCAATAGAAATGATCGAACATGTAATATTCCCGTGAACAAAGGCATTTTCTTTGAGTTTAACAGAATGTGACGCATAAATATTGCCTGTAACCTTACCTGCAATGATGATGATATTCGAGCTCAAGTTCCCATTAATAACCGTGTTTTGATCAATACTAATGTTTTGTTCACATTCAACACTGCCATTAATCTTACCACCAAGATTTGCTGAGTTCGCTTGTACATTTCCTTCGATATACGAGGCAATAAACGTTTCAACATTCTTAGTCGTTTTAATATTTCCAATGATTGTTCCTTCTAAGGTAATCGCATCGGATGATTCAACATCTCCTAAAATTCTAACGTCTTCTGTAATAATCGAATCCCTTTGGTAATCAAAAATTTTCTGTGGTATTTTTGACATAGATTTCTCCCGTGTTACGTTTATTCTCTCACTTTAAAAGTAAATTTCAAGGGAATGTTTAAAGCAACACCTTTACTAGGAATTTTTTAAATAGATGAAACTTGTTTCCTTAGTCTAACCAATCTATAGAATAGGATGATAACCATCAGTTGCACACTCAACAAAGCCCAAATGCCATAGCGATAATGGCCAAAGACATCATAGAGGACCCCAAAAATGTAGATAGAACTGGCACCCCCTGCACTCACGAAAGATGTGAGATATGCGTAGACGATAGGTGCTTGCTCCTTTGGATAGAACGTTTTCGTCAGTAAAGGAGTCCCTACCGCAATATTGGCATAGATTGATCCCATCATAAAGGCAAGAAGCATCAATACAGCTTGACTGGCTTGATTTTGAAAGCTTAATAAACCTAGGATTGCCAAGGCATTGATGGTGAAGATAACACTGACAGCTTTAATACTGCCAAACTTGTCACTTAAACTGCCCATGATAAGTTTAAAGATTACATTCCCCACCATCGCACTTGAAACCATTAAAGCTCCTGTCGCAGAACTTAACCCTAAAGTTAAACTGTAGTTAGGAAAATGTTGAACTAGACCCGTTAAGGTTGCGGTTAGAAGTGTAAAACTGACCAGCATCCAAAAGAATAGGCTGAATTTAGGTTTTTGGGCGATGACTGCTTCTGATTCATGTTGAAGTGTACTGGCCCCATAAGCTTGAAGTCCCATGAGTTTAGGATCCGCCTTAAGCCAAGATGTTCCAGTAAACGCAGTCATCATAATCAAGATTGAAACAGCCACATACCCCATTTGCCAAGAACTTACTTGGATCAGTTGATTGAGAAGTGGGGATAGTAGTGCACCAAAGATGCCCGTAAAACTCATGGCGATACCCATCACTAAGCCTTGTTTGGCTTCAAACCAGTTACCAATGAGATAGACAACAGGCGCTAAGGCAAAGAAACTACTTGAAAATCCACGCAGAATGGCTAAGGTATATAATTGCCATAACTCAGTCGAAAAGGCCATCAGTAAAGTGGCAACACTTGCCCCTACGATGGCAATTCTCATCACCTTAACAAATGAATACTTCTTCAATAAGCGCATCGCAAAAGGACTGGTAAACCCAGTCAGTAAATTGGTTAAAGTTGTACTAAAAGCCAATGCTCCCATACCTAAGCCCAAACTTTGACTCATCGGTAAAAAGAAAACCCCGGCTGCATTCTGAATAATTCCAATTGAACTTGCCACCATACCGATGACAGAGATTAAAATGAGTAGATAAGGTTTTAAGGGGGGCTTATTCATATGGGCTCTATTGTATCAAGCCAACATCACAAACACCATCTAAATTAGACCTAAGTTAAAAAGGTTAAAACCTATTAATGACCTAGCTTTGACGATTGGACAATCTTAAAAACATAAACATCGCCACGGTATATATAGTTTGGAGGATAAACTGTAACCATTCAGGACGTGAGTACCACCCCACGAGTACATAGAGAGGAACCCCTAAGATGCCCGTTTTATGATCTAAGATTGTATTTTGAAAATTATAGGCTTTAATCAACCAAGGGCTATCTTTAAGAAGAATTCCAAAATCTTTCAGTGTAGACAATCCTTCATGAACCCCAAAGCCCAGTAAATAGCCAGCTTGTAGAATCAAATAGATCAAGGTTACGTTGAAGATCAGAGATAGATTGATGTTGATTAATGATTTATAGATTAAAACAACCACGCCTAATGCTAATAAAATACCCCATAAAATAGAACTTAAGGTATAGCTTCCAGCAAAAGTAAAGACTGCAATTTCAACCCCTTCTCTTACGACCATCATGAAGGCAATACTAAAGAGACCCATCCGTGATAAATGGGATTGCACTTGTGTTTGAACATCCAATACCATTGATTTCCCATGTCTAATCATCCAGATGATGAAACTGGTAATCAAGATCAATGCAATAAAACTGGTTAAACTTTCCCAAATTTGAGCGACTTCCTCTGTTTTGTTGAATTGAATTGAGACAAAATATATGACAGCCCCTAGTCCTAAGGATGAGAGGATACCCAAACCAGTCCCGAGATAGACATTTTTCTTATAACTGGTTTGATGGATATGATTCAAATATTGAAGCATAATCACAACGATCAAGAAGGCTTCTAAACCTTCTCTAAATCCAACAATAAGTCCTGGAATAAATATGTCCATGGGAGTCTCCTTATTACTTTAAGTAAGTATTTTATATCATTTATTTCATCTGATTACAGTGAAGATGCCTAAGTGGATGGTTTCAACACTTAGGTAGGTATAGAAATAGTTATGAATAGATTAAAAATTCTTCTCTGTAAACTTTCTGCACATGTACCAGTATTATAAGTTGTGCTTGAATTGTAATCGTACTTTCTCCATCACTTCAATGATTCGAAGTGAATCTTGATGAGTAAAACGTGGATCTTCAATCGGTTTATCAAGAATTCCTTGATGTACCGCTTCTACTTGTCCCACAAAGTCATCTTGGTCATGGGTGTATATTTGAGGGGCTTGCTGATTCAGGGTTAATGTAAATTGTGTAGGTCGATGAAAATTATCCATTTCAATCTTTCCAAGATTCCCTTGAATGCGCATGAAGCGGGGTAAATTTCGATCCATCGCATTTTGAGCGATCGCTTTAGCACCGTTCTCAAAGCTCAGTTCAATCTTTTCATAGACATCGACCTTATAATTAAAATCTGACGTGACTTCAATGGCTGAAATGGGAGAATGAATGTAATCCAAAATAGCTCCTAAGGTATAAGTCCCCACATCATATAGGATGCCCCCTTGATCGAGTTCATAAAGATAACTCCCCTCTTTATAGGGCATGTCATAACAGAACGCATTCTCAATGACTTCGATATCCCCGATCAGACCTTGATCGATGATGGAATGGAGGGTTTGAGTTAAAGGCATAAACCGAGTTTTTAAGGCTTCTAAGAAAAAGGTATGATTGGTTTGCGCTGCTTGAATAAGGGATTGAGTTTCTTTAACGTTGAGCGTTGCTGGTTTTTCACACAATACAGCGATGCCTAAACTCAACGCTTTATATGCCCATTTATAATGATCCTTGTGGCGCAAAGTAATATAGACAGCTTGAAGTTCAGGATGTGCAAGGAGTTCATCATAGTCTTGATAGGGTGTTACTTGGGGATGGGATTCTTTAAAAATAGATAATTTACGTTCAGTTCTTGAGGCAACAGCCACTAAACGTCCAGAATCTAACTGTTCTATGCCTTTAATCATGCGTGAACTGGTACTTCCCAGTCCAATAATACCCCATTTAATTGTGTCCATATGGTCCCTCTATCTGTCTTAGTCTGTTTGTATCGTACCATGAAAAAAGGCATCCTCATGATAGAAGAATGCCTAACATCCTAATTATTTGGATGATTGAACACTTAGAGATTTAAACTTCTGATTGAAAACTTTCTGAGCGAGTGAAGTGACCACGCCAATGGTAATTGTGCAAATAAAGAGGGGTTGTGCGATGGGCTCAATAAATTGTAGGATGAGGATATTGAACATCGATAAGATACAAATGCTAAATGATGCCCAGGCGATCACATACCCCACATAAAACTTAAATTGATTCAAGATTTTATAGATCCATTGTGGTTTAAAGATAAACACTAAAGCCATTTGATTGATATAAAATGCCAACACATTGATCACAACAATCCAAAAGGCTGCAGATGCCTCATCGACAACATCAAATAGTTTGTAAGAAAATACAGAAACAACCGCCATCATCAGGAAGATGGGGCCTAGTAGAACCACTAAATAGTCTTTTATCTTGAGTAAGGTTTCATATTGAATGGTTTCATTCTCAACCATCGGTTCTAGAACAAGTTCTTTTTCTTTTGGTTTGACGTAAACACCCATTCTAATAACGATGTACGGATATGTTAGGACTATTAAAAGGAAAATAAAGATATCAATCCAAACATTTTGGCTGTATAAAATAGCTATTATGAAAAAGAAAGAAATAAGCTTATAGGAATTCCCTTTTAGGCTCAATTTAGCATGACATTGGTCGCATTCAAGTCCTCTAAAAATATGTAACTGACTTTTCAAAATATATAAGTACGTTATTTCGTGTGAGCAATTTGGACATATTAACTTTGGCATAGTTCCCCCATAAATCTTTGTTTATTTTACCATCAACTAAGAATTTTATGCTGCTAAGGGTTCATTATCTTCTTCTGTATTCATAAATTTCTTAATGTCTGGATTAATAATGACTGGAATCAACATGAAGAAACTGATGCTTACCCCGATCATGGAGATCAAACTGAGATCCATAATTTCAGCTAAATACCCATACGCTAAGGTTGAGATTGCCATCCCCGCTAAGGAAAAAGAAGATAGAAATCCAAAGATGGTGGCTCTGCGTTCACGCGGAGAAGCAATTAGAATGGTTGTGCTGAGTAAGGTATTTCCCATCACCATGAATATCTCTGCCACAAAATTAAACCCCGTAAAAGGGATAAATCCAGTACTCATAAAAGTAAAGATACTAAACAAAGTTGATAATATAAAGGAAACTGAAAACACACTCATTCTAAATCGACTGGGAATTTTAAAGGCGCCTAAGGCTACAGCTGCGATTAAAGCCGCAATGGTTGCACTCATCATAAATAAACCATATTCAATTTCAGTCAGACCTTTTTGAAAGGCCATGGGAATATAAAGTGACCCATATCCAGCTCCAAACAGATTCGCTAAGATGGCACACACCATCAACACATTTAAACCTGGTTGTTGAATCGAATATTTAGCCCCTTCAATGACATCCCTAATAACACTTTGATAGGTTATCGGTTCATTTGAAACTGGATGATGAGGGATCTTAATGAACTTCAAAATAAAAGCAGAGACAAGATTACTTAAACCATTGAGGATAATCATGGTTGGAACTCCAAAGAAAACAATCAGTGCGCCCGATAAGCCTTTACCTATTAAGCCTAGTAAACTATTAATACTAGAAAAGATGGATTGAGCTTGAACAATATCTTCCTTCTTCACCAAATCTACAAAGGTCGTCATGATGGAAGGATGATAGAAAGAACTGATGAAAGAAACAATAAATGCAGTTACTAAAATAACTGGAACACTTAAGTGATTGTTTAAACTGAGAATTCCTACCCCTAAAATAAGACTCCCTTGGATAAGATCTGCAGTTATCATCAATTTCTTACGATTCAGTTTATCGACAATCACCCCACTGATGGGATTGACCAGCATGTTCACCAACAAACCAATCGACGCCATTAGCCCCATAAGACTCACTGAGTTTGTTTTTTTGTAGACCCAAAATCCTATGGAGACATTGTATAAAATATCTCCTAAGTGATTGATCATTTGAGCTTGAGTTAATAAGGTAAAGTCTTTTGTCCAAATTTTAGATTTTGTTTGTGTCATGTGTTCCCCATCATTATGTTTAATCGATGAAAATTCGGATATGATCTCCATCGTCGGTATCTAACGTTAATATTTCACCTTGGGTATCCTCATCGATATGGGAAAGGATATCGTCTAGATCAATCCCACTTAAATCAATTTTTTGGCCATTTAGATTAAGTTTGCCACTCGTTTTTAAGCCGATTTTCGCTAAAGCTAAAGGAACATTAATTTTAACATTCTCATTTTCTTTGGATTGAATTTCAACACTTAACATGCGTTTAAAAAACGGCTTCTTAACTTTGACAATTGGCTTCTCTTGGCTTTTTTGATCATTTGAGTCTAATGCATTGAGTAAGTCTAGACCTTCCTCTACTGTGATGTTCCCCTCTTTAACCATCGATAATATTTGTTCTTTACTGTTCATATCATTTTCCTTTCAGCAGTTCAGTTGCTTCTTTAACAGAAATTTCTTTTAAACGTAAACGTTCCAACACATCTTTTTCATCCGTTTGAATAACCAGTTTGCTTTCATATCCCATTTTATTTAAGACATTACTCAAGAGTTTCTTTACCGTTGGATAAGAGACTTCCAAAGATCGTTCCATCTCCTTAATATTCCCTTCAGCTTTCAAAAATGCTTCGATGAAGTACAACTCTTCTTTATTCAAGTACGCAAATTTAGATAAAGAAAAATCTCCATTGATTTCAGTATGACAATGCTCACAACTTAAACGTGTGACACTTAACTGCTCTTGACATACAGGACATATTCCGATAACCTCATGTTTCATATCTTTCTCCTTACTCTTTATAAACATCATACATCAATTTATTCCATTAATCAATATTTTTATTAATTATATTAATTTATATATTAATTATATTAATTTATAGTGAATTTAAGTGCTTAGCCGTATTTAATACAAAGCACTCTTACAAATCATTAGTGTAATTCACTTATTACTTATTTTATGCAATAAAAAACACCCCTTACCTAAGTTTGGGGTGTTGTTTAATATTTTGTAGATTTATTAATACGATTGTTTATGAATCAGTACTCAAAACAGTTTCAAGCGTAGTCATGAAATACTCAAGAATGCTTAATGTTTCTGATGAGATTAAATAATTCATAAGTAAGACTTCTTGGAGGGTTAAACCTTCCTTCTCCATGATCTGTTGAACCCATGCTACATCCGCTTGGGTTAAGTATTTAGACTTTACCAAAATATCTAAATAACTTGGTAATACAAGCGCTTCACACTCTGCGCGATTCATGGCTAAGGTAGCTTGTTGAATCCCTAAGAGTATATGCACATATTCTGATCGAATGTATTTATTTCTAAGTAACCATTGCAGGATTAATTCCTGATCTGGCACCATTGCTAGAATGGTATCTCCAACGATGCTTGAAGCCTTTACCAATAGACTCATGATGATATTTCCATGTTTATACCCAAAGATAAAACGGGTCTTCTCTTCTGAGCTTAATTCGAAATTCGCATCTATTTGTGTTTGATTAGCGTTATCTACTTGGTCCAAGTGACTCCATCTTTCAATGGTTTTATAGATGGTAGAAGGTAATGTAGCCACTAGATCGATGTCTTGTTTAAAGATTTCAACGAGGGCATCTTTAACCCCTGGTTTAAATGGATTGGCACACATCACCACTAATTTTCCGTCCTTCTTAGGCCCTAATGGAATGGCTTCTAACGCATTCGCCTGATTAAGGGTAAATACTTCTAACCACTTAGGGTCAATGACCAATGTATTGGCATCAATTTTAACAAAGCGGATGTTTGCTTGAGCTGCTAATGTACTATAAAGGGTAATTTCATCTATAAAACCTAATTCCATTAAACTAACCCCTAATTGACGATTGAACTTTTGTTGATAGACAAGTCCAATTTCTAATTGTTCAGCACGTAATTCCCCTGATTCAATTAAGATTTTTCCGAGTTGTTTCTTCTCACTCTTTTCAGAGATGATCTTCTTTTCTGGATCAAAAACATAGACAATTGTTTCTTCAAGAACATAATAGCGTTCTTTATCTGGATCAAAAATAACGCGTTTATCAAGGTCAATGGCCAAATCAACCAAGCCTTCTAACGTATAAACATTAATGTTGACATGATCCTTGGTTTGGACACGTCCATCCGTAATCCATTCTTTAAAACGACGATGTTGACGTTTGGTTTGAACCATCGACTTCTGATTTTTATAAATCAGGAAGAGGATAAAGAGTACAATTCCAAAATCAGAAATAAGTGGATAAGGTTTGGTTTGGAGCCGTTCAAGAAGTGTTGTACTTACCACATCATTTGACAAGACAATCTTAGAAGTACTCACACTATTCACAGTTTGAGGGATCGTAAAACTGACTGCTTGAAAAGTTATCGGTAAAGTCGAAGAGATCGTTCCAGAAACAGTTTTAGTATTAACACTCCCGGTATACTCAACTCTTGTAACAATTAATAATTGATAGATGGCATTTGTAAAGTTTAATTCAGTATTAATGGTATTGATCTGTGTATTGAAATCTAAAAGATTAACTTGTATTGGGTTTAATCGATAAGGTTGATTAGAATCTGTTAAACTCAAAGTTTGAGCGGGATATTCAGTCATTAATTTAGACCAATAAACCTCTTGTTTTTCATTAACAGCTTGAATCATTAAATCAACGGTTGCTGAACCTTTTAAATTTAATTGAGTGGCTCCGCTCACATCTATTTGAGGCGTGTACTGAACAAAAGGTTCAACTACATAGAAATATGCTTGTGCACCTTGGGCTATATTCGTATTGGCAGGCCATAGAATACTATCTTTGGTGGTAATCACCGAATAGTCAGGCTGTAGATGAATAGACACATCCGTTGGTGTGTCTACCGGGGATGGGCTCAATTCAAAATAAGTCCAAATTGAACTGATCATTAATGCAGCAAGCAAAATCGCAAGTATTCCTTTTTTTTGTAACCAATCGTTCATAGTCATTCCTTTATCGAGCAGTATATGTTTGTCTTCGTGGATTTATCGCTGTATCTTGTAGATTGATGGTTAAGCCATTGCTACCAACTCCTTCAAATCCATACAAGACCGTTGCCGCAAATCCTGTTCTACTTGATATGGTTAGTTTACCTTGAATCGTATAAGTAGCGCCAGCGGCAATGGATGTAACACCTGACCACAAAGGCGCTTCATGTTGAGCACCTGTTCCAGTAAACATTAAAGTCTGCAAGGTATTTCCCTGAGAATTTATCATTTTCATTGTCATGGTATAGAGGGTCGACGTATTTCGTGTAGCGGTAATGTTCGGATCCATGTAAAATCTTAAATTTAAAGCTTGATTGGTGTTGTTTTTAATTGTACCCAAGGTTGTGTATCCTGAGGGTAATATAAAATTTGTGTTACTAAATCCTACTGGGGCTAAAAGCGCAGAGGCGTCCGCAACAATCGCACTGGCATTTGCTTGTCGTTCAATATTAACAACACTTAAAGCATCACTTCCAGCAACTCTAAAAAAAGCTAAAAGTAATCCAATACTGATAAAAACGAATGCTTTTTTTCTGATCATTTACGTACCCTCCTTCTACCAAAATTTAGATTCATCAAGTTTTGAATTCGGCGATTTAAAACTTTATCCTTTAGAGTTTGTAAAGGAATCCAACCTTCAACTTTAAAGATTTTTTCAAATAGTTTAATCAATAGAATTAACCATAGATACACGGCAATGGCGACCCCACTTAACGCTAAATATGGACTCACCATAAATAACTCTACCAAAATACTTTTCGGTAATACAGTAGGAATATTATATACCTGTACATAGCCTTCATACCAGCCTAAATTAGCTTGAGGTTCAATTGAGATCTTTACATCAGACGTTCCTAAAGGTCCAATAAATCTTGGGCCTAATTCCATCTGTAATGGATAAAAACCTGTCGTAAAACTCCAAACAGGTATCAGCCCATTGTTTTTAATCTTACTACTGACTTCACCTGCTGTATTCAAGCTTACCTGTAAACCATCTGTACCTGGGTTATCACTGATTAAATATCGAACCGAATGGACACTTGATCCTATCAGAATACTAAGCACAGTTACGCCCGTAACGAGGATCGCTACCCATTGGTAGAGATCACGTAAACGCCAACGATTTCTGCTTTTACGTTTCTTTTTTGGACTAATGAGATCTTTTAGGAAAATCATGACACCAATACTAATGAACACGGCGGATAAACCTGGTGAGTTTGTCCCAACCACAGATTGAATCATCCCTACAACCTTCCCAAAACCAGGTAGTAGAATGGGCTTCGAATTGAGCGTAAGCACTTTACCAACGATTCGTTCTTGATTAACTAAAGGTTCTCCAACCGATTGATCAGTTGCGATTGAGTTATCCCCTTGGGTAACATAAGCGCCATCAACCATCGCAACAATCCGATGAGTGATTAATTTAGCATCTAGCTTAACAGGTCTATAAAGTACAATATCCCCGATTTTAGCGTGTGAGGTGGGTACAACAAAGAAGCCATCACCTACAGCAATCGTGGGTTCCATACTACTGGAATATACATACGAGATATTGGGGGCGCTTTGTGTAATAGACCCAATGCCGAGAATCAGCATGATGCCTATGACAACTAAAGACGCCCCAAACAGTACTCTTTTCATCTATCCTTTAAATTAACGAACTTGAAGTGTTCCACCAACAGCTGTTGTTTTAGCAACGCCAGCACTGTTGATCGAGAAATAGTAATTAGCAGAAGCGCCAGAAGCGATTGTTCCTGCACCGGATAATGATAAACCACCAGTTGCATTCGCTAGGCTAACATTAACTGATGCATCAGAATTGTTTGTGATTGTGAAGACTGGAGCTACAGCAGTTCCGATTTGGAATTGTGCTTCGGTATTAAAACCAGTTGCAGGACTTGTCAACAAAGCAGCTAAATCAAAGGATACTTTACCTCCGGCTGTTTCTGACATTACATTTGTATAACCAGTACCGACTGCGAATTTAACGGCGACATTTGAACTGGTATCAGCTAATACTGTACCTGCTACGACGGATCTGTCAATGCTTAAGGATGTAAGAGCGGCTGCGCCAAGACTGGATACCATTAATACTGTAAATAAGACGAATGCTGTGAGTTTGAGTTTCATTTTTGAAATCTCCTTTCGATTTTTGTTTTAACTACTGAATACAATATCAATTTAAAGCATTTTGATATAGAATTGTATGGTACAAAAGTATACTTTTATAGGACATCAAAAATACGGGGCAGGTATGAGAAAAGAAATACAATCTGAAGTCAAAATAGCGCTTTTTGATCAACTATTTGATAGTTTTCGAATAGTTGACCCAAAAACACATCTCGTAACGGATGATCAAAGTGGTTTGAAGAAAACGGTCCACTGTTATGAAATCTGGGAAGATGGGGTAGCCTGTGATAATTGTGTTTCAAGAAATGCCCTCAAAAAGCATCATTCATTTGTTAAACTTATCTATCAAGGTGCAAAAGTAACCATGGTTACAGCTGTACCTGTCCTTGAAAAAGGAACTGAAGTGGTCTATGAATTTATTCGAGATGTAACTGAGATTGGGATGTTTGATATTGAGAATAAAGAAAGCGGTACGATGGTTCAAGTTATTCAAGACTCCAACAATCGACTCGATCGCGATTCTCTAACTGGGGCCTACAATGGTCACTACACCTTTCAACTTTTACCTGCCATCATTGAAAACTCACACACAACGCATCGGCCTGCCTCTTTAATCTTTATCAGTGTTAACAATGTGCTTAAGATTAATAATGATCATGGCTATAACGCTGGTAATGAAGTCTTAAAACTGATCACGAAGCTCATTATTCCTTTCTGCAAGAACACTGAAGATATATATGCCAGATACCATGGCATTCGTTTTCTATTGGTTCTAAATAATGTCAGTGAGAAAGAATCCTACATCATTTGTAAGAAAATTAATAAACACATTGAATCAGCTCGTCTAATCCTTGAAGGAAAACCCGTTCATATATCTGTCAATATTGGCTCGTACACGATTCAAGATGAAATGATTACCGCCGATCAATTTATAAGAAATGCTCAAAGTAAAATTTTCATCAACAATCAAACCGCCAATGAAACTCTCTTTGAAAGAAATCCCATCAGTATCCCCAATAACCAATTACTTTCAATCCGAGAAAATGAAGTTGCTGTTCTCTTACTTAATGGCTTAAGCAATAACGAAATTGCGGACAAATTATTTGTGAGTCAACCCACCGTCAAAAAACACATCTCCAGTATTTTTGAAAAAGTCAAAGTTCAATCTCGAGCTGAGTTCATTTCGAAATTTAGTCGAAGACCTGTTTAATACTACCTATTCAAACTTATCCATAGAATTATACACATGAAAAAAGGGACACACTGTGTCCCTTTAAACTACTATTCTTTGGGCTTGGCGAGTTTCGCAAACTCAACTTTTTCATAAACTTTCCAGAATGGAAGATATATGAAGTAACCAATCACGACGTTTAGCGCAATGACAATAATCCATTTCCAGTCACCTGAAGCTGCAGGTCCTAGAAGGAATGGTGGTGTTGCCCAAGGCAAAGCCGCAAAGAACTTATCAACTAAACCAATCATGGTAACGAAGTAGGTAAAGGCTGCTCCGACCACGGAAGATAGCAAGAATGGAATCATAAGAATTGGGTTCAAAGCTAGAGGTAAACCGAACATAACAGGTTCAATAATGGTAAAGATTCCCGCTGGTAAAGCCGTAATACCCAATGCTTTTTTACCTGGTAATTTCGTTGTAAACATGAAGATGAAGAGAGGCCATACTGAAGCAGTCCAACCATGCATACGAGTAAGTTGTTGCGTCCAGATATAAGGTAACGTTTGACCTAAGCTCATCGCTTCCGCATTGGCTGCAATGGTCATGGTCGTAAAAGGACTGGTGATCGGAGACAACATATTATCCCCATGGATACCCATCGCCCAGAATAAAGATTGTAAGAAGTAGGTAAAGGTATACATAAAGATGTTGTCAGCAGCTTTGAATAACGGTGCGACTAAACTGGTAATCCAAGTAACCATATCAAAGCCAAATACAGTACGAATAAGCCAAGCAGCAGTAAAGACCACAGCATAAGGAATCAATGCGGTGAAAGAATCCGCAATCATCGGTGGAACACCATCCGGCATTTTAACGACGATTCCAGAGTCCACCACAGCTTTATATAAACGAACCGAGAGTAAACCCACAATGATAGCTGTGAATAACCCAGAAGCGCCAAAGGAAGAAACGGAAATGCCTCCTACGCTGAAGGGAATGGCTGTCCCTGCTGCATCAGCAACAGTACCACTTAAACTGGTAGAATTGGTTGTGATGAGTAAAAAGGTAACCAAACCAAGTAAAGCGGCAGGTTTTTCACTCATACCTAATTTTTTGGCATAACTCATGGCAATGGCAACTGCAGCATACAAGCCTAAGAAACCCATCGTTAAGTTAAAAATGAGTAAGAAACTGCCCGCATAAGGTGTCAGGAATGGCAACAAGACGGTTGGTTCTGCTCCCGCTGAAGTGGCAATCCAAGGTAATGCAGTAACAGATAAAACTAAGAAAATTGAACCAATAATGATGATTGGCATAATCGCAACCATACCTTGTTGTAAAGCGGATATCCAAGGTATGTCTGCAAACTTAGCCATTGGTTCAGCGATTCTCATCGTATAATCGCTGATTTTGTCAAAGAAACTCTTATTTTCTTGCACAAGTATTCCTCCTTTGTTTTGATACAGATTTGTGCTGTATAGATCTTAAGTAAATGAATCTGTTTTCCCGTTTCACTCCTTTAAACACAGAATCTTTTACTAGAGAATAATGTTAGGCCTTCGAATCAGCTGCAAATTGAATATGTGCTGCTTTACGAAGGTGCGTCAATCCTTCCAAACGTTCTATGGTTTTGTTCGCCAAGCGCAACATGGCATCTTTATCCTTATTCTTAATCATGGTTTCAAAAGCTAAGACTTCATAAAAGAGTCGATTGTCTTCGCTTTGAATATTGATTTTTTCACTTACTTTAGCCTGTGTCAGGGTAAATGATCTAAGACCATTCACACCTTCTGTAAATTCGATCATGCCTTTTTCACCATGCAAAGTACCCATCGGTCTACCTACAGCATCTTTAGTGGCTAAAGCTGTAACCATTAGATTGGGGTATCTCATTAGTATCACCCCACCCACATCGATTCCATTGGCTGCATGCATTACCTCATAATGTTCAGATTCAGCTTTCCCAAAGAGTTCTAAAATGAAGTTGTAATGATAAATATTGAGGTCCATTAAAGCCCCCCCAGAAAATTCAGGATTGAAAACGTTGGGGAGTTCACCTTTTTTAAAGGCATCAAATTTACTCGAATATTGACACATACTGAGTTCAACCCATTTTATTGGCTCAATCTCATGCATGCGATGCTTTAACTCAACAAGATTAGGCATAAAATTAATCGACATGGCTTCAAAGATAAAACAATTATTCTTTTGAGCTAACTGAATGAGTTCTTCAGCTTCTCGATTATGACTACAGAAGGGTTTCTCAACGATGGCATGCTTACCAGCATTTAGAGCAGCTTTTGCTTGTTCATAATGTAGACTATTTGGAGAAGCGATATAAACTGTATCAATTTCAGTCGATCCTAACATCACATTTAAGTCTGTAAAGGTTAATGGCATGTTGACTGTCTTCGCTATAGTAAGTGCTGTTTCTAAGCTGCGCGAATACGCTCCAACCAACTCAACACCTTCCACCTTTTGACAGGCTTCTAAGAACTGAAGGACAATGACCCCACTCCCAATCGTTCCAATTTTCATTTCAAACTTGCCTCTGCATCTTTGACGATTTGTAGGACCAACAAAATTTGCGCTTGGGTAACCAGGAGTTCTGCTTTGCCTTGAATAACCTCATCGAGGTTATCATAGATATAACCATACTCAGAGACTTCAGTTTCGACTCTAGTAGTCGTGTCTTCCCCTTTCTCATTGATGTAGGAAAGTGTTCCCCAATTATCTTTAGGTTCAGATTCAAAACTTACCACAACTGGTTCAGTTCGATTTGAGCTTAAGTGACCTTGTGTATTCTTGATAAAACTACCTTTTGTTCCATGAGCAATAAATTTAGGAAAATCAATCTTTGCACATAGGCTGCATTTAACCGTAAACTTCATCTTTCCATAAAAGAAATCGATATCAATGTTGTCATCAGCATCTTCAGAAATAACTGATCTTACATCGTAATGAATCCGATCAGGTTCTCCAAACATGTACACCATTTGATCAATGGGATGAATGGCTAAACCTGAGATAAAACCCATTGGATTATTAACATCCCTCTTGAAAGTTTTAGGTCTAAAATAGTGATAATGAGATTGGATTTCAACCAAATCGCCTAGGACTTTAGAATCAATGACTTTTTTGAGTGTTCTAAGATCTGCATCAAATCGACGGTTGTTGTTGCAAGATACTATTAAACCTAATTGCTTAGCTAAAACAAAGATTTCATTTGCTTGCTCAATCGTATTAGTAAAAGGTTTTTCTACTAAAATATTTTTGCCCGCATTAAGTGCCATGATGGCATAAGCATGGTGTACATCTACATGTGTATTTATCGATACTAGATTGATTTCAGGATCATTGAGAATGTCCTCAATATTGGAGGTAAAATGAAGTTCAGGATATAACAACTCACGTTCTCTTTCACCTTGTAAATTACGATCTTCCTCACGTCTAAAAATGGTTTTTACTTTTACATTTGAGTGATTTTTGATAAAAGGTAAATGATATCGAATGACACTATTACCAAATCCAATATATGCAACTGTTAGCATAACTTCTTTCCCCTGCTTTCATAGCCACAAGGTACCAAATAACTAAACACTTGCGCACGTAAATAATCTAGACTTGAAATCAAATTTCATTAAATTCTCACAAATGATTTATTGGATGAAATTTGATTTCAATGTTAATGTAGAGATATGATCAATCGAAAAATGATAGAGTTCAAAAAATTTAGTCAAAGTGAACAAAGTATTGTTGATTTTATTTTAAAGAATCCTGATTGTATTCTTCATTCGAATGCTAAGGATTTAGCGTCTATGACGTTTACTTCTTCTCCCACCATCATTCGGTTTTGTCAAAAACTTGGGTATATTGGATATCCTGAATTTCGTTATGAATATATACAGGAATATTTCGAGAATAAACCGCAAGTTTTAACTGAGATTTCAGCAAATTCTTCATTAAGTGATGTTTTACAACTCTTACCCTTACGTTATGAATGGGTCGCAAAAAACACAGCGGATCGCATCGTTAAAATGGATTTCGCTTATATCGTGCACGCATTTAGACAAGCTGATTATATTGATTTCTATGCAACTGGAATTAATTTTGGAATTGCACAAGCTGCCTGTGTTCGTTTTTCTAACCTTGGTTACCATGCTCAAGTTCAACTCGGGATAAATAAGCACTATATTTTATCCAATACAAACGAAGATCGACGTAACATCCTATCTTTCTTAATCTCTCATACAGGTGAAAATGAAGCTGTCCTAGAAGTTGCCCGTTATTTAAAATCACAAAACATGCGGATGGTTCATATTGGTCGCAATGACAATGAACTCCACAGACTTTCAGATTTCCATATCTTATGGGACAATGATCGATATGATAAGAGTTTTGATAATTTATCTTATCCAATTTCCTTGATGTTTATATTAGACCTTCTATATTTAGAACTTGCCAACATCAATAAATATAACGACCCAAATGCTCCAAGTCTTTTATGACTTAGTTTTTTTATTTCTTAAGATACATGAATAGCCATGTATACTTTAAATCTAAAGTTTTTTGAGTTGTAAAACTTGTAGGAAGTTTGATACTCACTCAAGCCTCTCAAATCATACAGTTAAAATGTTAAAATAAAATCAAGAAATAATGGTACATCCAGATGGAACAACATTCAATTCACTCTAATCCTTTAAATCATTTCGACGTGATCGTCATAGGATCTGGATTTGCTGGTTTAACGGCTGCCATCGAATGCAAGATGATGGGTGGAAATGTAGTAGTTGTGGAAAAAATGAAAGCCATTGGTGGAAATTCAATCATCAGTGATGGTGGAATCGCTGCCCCAAATACCGAAGAGCAACATCACCAAGGCATCGTTGATTCAGCAGACATGATGTTTGAAGATATGATGAAATCAGGTGAAGGTTTAAATGATCCATTCATCACTAAAATCGTCTGTGATCATGCCTTAGAAGCCTATCAATGGTCTAAAAATATCCTGCATGTTCAATACATGCCCAGGGTTGATATCTTTGGGGGTCATCAAGTTCCGCGGTGTTATTCACCCGATCCGCTTTCAGGTTCAACGATTATTTTGCGGATGAAAGAAAAGTGTATAGAACTGGGCATAGAAATACGTTTAGGAATGTTTGTAGAAAAGTTTATCCTTAAACACAATCGAGTTATCGGCGTGCAAGTCGATTCAAACTATACATTAGATCCACGTCACTCAAAACATATCCATGAGTTATATGCCTCAAAGGCTGTGATTGTCGCCAGTGGTGGTTTTGCGGCAGATACGCAGTTCATTCAAAAATACAAGCCAGACTTTGATGGGTTTAGTCAAACAACCAATAAAAAAACAAGCACGGCAGAAGTCCTTGAAGCATGTATCGATCTGCACTGTGCTACGGCTCATTTAGACCAAATTCAATGGATGCCCTGGTCTACCAACCTTGAACCTGGTTATGGGAGAGGGGGTCTTTTCGGGGACTATATTGTGTCTTCCTATGGGATTTTAATTAACATACAAACAGGACAGCGATTCGTCAACGAATTGGGCAATCGTAAAGTCGTGACTCAAAAGATCCTAGAAGCAAAAGATGTGATTGGAATCGTAGATTCAACCAGTGTTGAAAAAGCGGGATGGGATCTACAGCTTGCCCTTAGAAAAGGCATTATTAAATCCCATATGACAATCGATGATATTGCACAAGCCTACAGTATTCCATCCTTTAAACTTAATACTTCAATCCTTGACTATAATAAAGTCTTATTGACTAAACAAAACGATCCCTTTAATAAAGTTATCGAGCCTTGGATGACTCCTTTACAAAAAGCACCCTTCTATACCATGATAATTACACCTAAGACACATTATTCATTGGGTGGATTAGTGACAAATCTAGAGACTCAAGTATTGAATACAAAGGGTCAGATTATTCCGGGTTTATGTGCGGTGGGCGAAGTGACAGGCTTAACCCATGGGGCAAATCGTTTAGGGAGTTGTTCTGTGACAGAATGCCTTGTGATGGGACGTATTGCTGGAAGAAAAGTGATGGAAAGCTAAGTCAACACTTCTATAAGATCAAACGCATCCACATTACTTCAAGATATCTTCATCATCAACACAAATTCATCCATTTTAAACATTCAAGAATAGTTCCTGAAACAATGTCTTCACGCTTGGATATCATCTTGAGGAAAGACTCAAAACGATCCCACGCTTGATCGGTTGACAGTTCAAATGAATGACCCCAAATCAAGAAAAATAAAGGTTCATCGCTTTTCTCATCGATGAACTTTTGTGTTAGTTCAAATAAATTCGGATAACTCATATGACAGGTTGGATTCAACCGGTATAGATCTGTTGGTTGAGTGTAGTGATGAGTGTCTTGGATCGTTCTGCCATAAACCGCTGGGGTTAAACGAAGTTGTTGAATCACACGTTCATCAAAGGTTCCAAATGGATAAGCAAAACCCAAAGTCTTTTGATTGAAATAGACATCAAGCGTCTTAAAATCCATCGTTAATTCTTCTAGAATTGCTTCTTCGTTTAGATCGGGGAGATTAGGATGAGAATAACTATGAGCCGCAACTTCATGACCCTCATAAAGGTGCTCAAGTCGACTCAAATGTAAACGATTCCATGTACTCACTTCATCATCCTTTGGGATTAAACCCGCATTGAGATGGAAACTTGCTTTAAGTCCATATTTATTGAGTAAAGAAACCAATCTTTCATCATTGAGTGTTCCATCATCGAAACTTAAAGCGATATATTTAGTTCCCATAAATACCCTCATTATTTATCCTTTTAATTAAAGCAAACAAATTAACCTGTTTAATCTATTTTTAAATTCAATATCCAAGATAATACCAATTGATATTACTTTCTTTCTATTTCAATTAACATCCTCTAAGTAATGTATCCCATGCCGATATAAAATGAGCGCTTTCTACTTATAATAACGCACTAAATTGGTTTTGATTTTCTAAGAAAACCTCGACAATCATCGGGTCAAAATGACTTCCATTTTCTTGTTTTATTAATTCAACAGCTTTTTCGCTAGAATAGGCTTCTTTATATGTTCTTTGAGTCGTTAATGCATCATAAACATCACAAATCGCCATGATTCTGGCACTAAGAGGTATGACTTTCTCTTTTAATCCATCGGGATAACCCGACCCATCAAAACGCTCATGATGAGATCGTGCAATATCTAGTCCCATATTTATAAATTCATTTTTAGGATAGCTTTTTTGGATTTTCTCTAAAATATCACTTCCTATTAACGTGTGCGTTTTCATAAGTTCAAACTCATATTCATCTAATTTGCCTTTTTTATTTAGAATCGTATCACTAATCCCTACTTTTCCAATATCATGTAAAACACTCGCCACTTTTATGACTTCTTTAAAAACTTCCTTGGTCGTACCAATCGCAATGAATTCTTTATCATCAAGCCCTTCAGCAATAATGGTACAGTATCGAACCACGTTTTCAGTATGTACACCTGTATTATGATCTCTAGTCTCAACTAATCTTACAAGTGCAAAAACAATCTCAATATTAATCTTCATAATATCTTGAGTTTGTTTGAAGACTTCGTTCTTGAGATCATAATTATAGGTGTTTATCTTCAAATTACTTAGAAAGTTTTTTCTTTTTATGACTTCAAAATTGTAACTTCCCATCATTCCAATGATATTTGAGCCTATAAAAAACATCGAAGAATATAATAATTCTGGAGTAATACTTCCTTGATAAATTACGAAACCAAGAAAATATACGATTAACGTTGACCATCCTCCAATTGAAGCATGTACAAAGTCGAGATTTATCAAAAGATAACCAGAAAAGTAAATCATAAACATACCACCGTAGTAAATAAAATTATCTGGCATAATAATCAACATAATTGAAATGCCACTCCCAGCAAGAATGAAATTAAACATCATAAGTCTTTGATGATTTTCTACAAATGATTTTTTGTAGGTTAACAACACAGTTATCGCAAACATTGGAATAACAATACAAAAGCGAATGAAAAACAATACCATCAAATAGTCATGCAGTAGAAAATAATCTGAAATAAAAAAACTCGCGTAAAGAATGGCAAATATAAAAAGGATAATTCTAACTTGTTTCAAGTTTAAAATGTTTATATCGTTTTGATATAGATTTTCAATTTCTTGATCAAAACCTTCTTTAAAAATCATAAGCATTTTCGCCTTTCTTGAAAAACGCTTATACATATTATTTTATGTATATTTATAGTATATCCTCTATATTCGATAATATAGATTAATATTAAAAAAAGGGTTTAAGAACCGCTAAGTTTCTTAATAAACCCTCATTTATTCCTAAATAATCATACTCTATCTCTATGAAAATGAACTTTATTTGCAATAACAGGCTGTACATCAACGTATACCTGAAATTCTATAGCTAAGATATTCTTCAAAAAGACGATCCTTTTCTGATCAAACCTCAACTCCTCATGTTTTCTATTCAGTACCAAGCAAGTAATGAACTCGATATTGTTCGATTTTCTTATTCTTATAACTAATCGCATTTACAGGACAGTTGTGGATGCATCTGGTGCATAAGATACAATTATTCCCATAGTGTTTATCTTTTACATTGATGTTTTGTTTTGGACAATTCTTCTCACATTTACCACAGTCGATACAGGTATCATCAATTGCAAAACTTTTACCCATCGATTTTGCCATAATCCGAAAGACATCTGCCAAAATATCAATCATGAGAACAGATTCACGAAATTCTAAGTCCTTCTTTTCGTCTATGTTTTTAACCGATTCTAAAATGAGTTCAGTCGCTCTCTCAAATTGTTGTTTCTGGGTTTCTTCTGGGGTCGGTTCATATTTATCAATATAGAAATTCCGAGGCATTTCGAAGGTAGGTGTATCGATAATTTCATATCCTTTGTTTGATAATTTCTTACCAATCGATTTGACCCCATGCGCATTAAGAAGTCCAGCTGAGGTCGAAAATACAATGGCCTTTTGATGATCATTAACATCAGGAATATGCTTTCTAACCCAATAAATAAGCTCATCGGGCATATTACCTGCATAGATTGGACCGCCTATAATAAGCAAATCATGGGCGCCTAATTCACCACTATCTTCGATCGAAGAGGCTAAAACTTCATGGCCTAAGCGATTCAAAACCCGTTCATAGCCTAAAGCAATGGCTTTGGTATTGCCTGTTCCGCTAAAATAAAGAATTTGTATTCTCATTTAATGTCCTCCAAGTTTCTCATAACGATGTTTAAGGTATTTATTGTTGTATTCAAATCTGTCTCATCAATCCCCATCATCATCGACTGATTAAGTTTAGAAAATTTGAAGATAATCACATCTTGAAGTTGTAATCCCATTTTAGATAATTGATACGACTTTGAGTTTCTTGGATTTTCTTCAATATAGTCTCTGTCAATGAGTTTTGTGATACTTCGACTGATGTTGCCTTTGTCTATTTTTAGAAACTTTACGAGTTCGATTTGCGAAAATGGTTTATCCCCTTTCGAAAAGAGATACAACAAGATTTGTAGTAAACCAATCCCAATCCCGTATTCCTTAAGCTCACGTTCAATATTCGTTTTTATCTCCTTATCAATTCCAATAATCAGATCACCTAATTGTTTTGTAGATTTCAAGATTTCACCTTTCGCATCGTCTTCATAGAGTTACTATTTGTTGTGCGCACAACTTACAGATTAAAGCATAACACATCTTAGTTGTGTGCACAACAAAAGAATATAATTCTGGAGTATTGAAATAGTTCGATTAAATTATTTGAGTTTTAAAGTTTAACGAAAACCAATAAATGATCTTTTTTATTCTAAGTATTTTGCTGGTTCATAACCTTTACTATAAGTAATCATATCGTTTTCAAAGGATACTATTTGCGCTGTTGGTCTGTGAGATAACACCAAAAAACATCTGGTTACCCTATTAAAATATTGGAAGAATTGGAGTATAATTTAAAAAATACACATATACTAGACTCTAAACTAAAATGTATAAATCCAATTGATTTTATACCAACTACAAACATCCTTTTTTACATAACAGAATAGAAACCATACTACACATATTGGCTCATCACTTGTATCTATTATTCTTTAAAAAGGAAAAAGGTTATGAATGTGAAAGCGTATTGCGCGAATGAAAAGCCGTTTGTTTATGCTGTTTTTTCAGAAAAAGACGCGCCTTTTGCGTTCAAAACTCTGGAGAAGATGTATCTTGAAGGGATTCTTTTCTGGTTTCCACAACAGTTTTCAAAGAAAGAATTTCGCCGGATAGATGCTGCCAGTTCCGTGTTGCTTTTTCTGTCACAGAATTCACTTCTAGATCAGCAAGTCCTCTTGAGCATTGACTATGCCATTCAATTAAATAAAAAGATTCTTTGTGTCTATTTAGAACAAATAGTTCTCAGTCCTGGAAAAGTAATGCAACTGGGTGCTTTGCAGTCTATTTTAATTGAACAATTCGCTGACGAAGATGCTTTTTTTGAAAAATTGAAGAGTGCAGAAATATTTACTGTTTTAGAAGTCACTCCAGCACAAAAGCGATTCGCTAGACATCGAGGCTTAACATCCGTTTTATTGCCCATTGCTACAACAATCATTTTATTTTTTGCTGTGGTTGTGCCGCTCCTCATCGTCCCATTGGTTGTTGCGGCTAACGGCAGTCTGAGTCAAGTCGGTTTTGGCAACTTATCCCTCAGTCATCTGGCAAAGGTAGAAGAACTCTACGTAATTGGAAATCAGAGCTATGACCAATGGCATCATGCCTATTACTACCAAAATTCAAAGAATGACGTCTATATCAATGATCTCAATATCATGGTTCAAGCTGGCAACATCGAGGACATCTCTGATCTTGCATTGATCAAGAATGCCAAACGGATTTCCTTTCAGGCCAATCAAGTTTCTGATATTTCCCCTTTGTATCAAATTAAATCCCTTGAATCTCTGACATTAAACTGTAATCCCATCAAATCGATTAAAGGAATCGAAGCACTACAAAATCTGAGGAGTATATCGCTTGTCGATACCAAGATAACTGATATTTCTGATCTTTTTAAGATTCAAGGGTTAGAAAGTATTTCATTTGAGAACACCTATGTGGCTAGCATTGACGGAATAGAAGCGCTCACGCATCTGATTGATTTGCGAACCGGAAGATCCAATCTTACTGACCTATCACCCCTTAAGAAAATCGACTTTTCGTATCTCAAGGACAGCGCAAATGGCTTTTCTTTTGAGGCTAAGGGAACCCTTGTTAAGGATTTTTCACCGTTGGCAGGCATTCCAAAATTCGTCGAGATTATGATCGATCTATCAAGACTTGATCAAATCCTGCCTTATATCAATGGCAAAGAAGTTCAAAAGTTTTTTCTAGCAGGGTCTGATATCAAAACCATTGACCAGCTATCAGGCATCCAAGGTCTTGAAATCTTACATTTACCTTGGAGTCATCAACTTGTATCCATTGATGGCATCGAGCGTTATGAAAGACTTCAGGAGATTAAACTCATTGGAACTCCACAACTCACAAATCTCACACCTCTTCTGCAATTGCCAGATTTGAAGCTACTATTACTGAGCCCTGATATGAAAAACCTAGCGTTAGCCCAACTAAGCGAAGCTAAGTTCACCATAGAATACGTCGATAACTAAAGGAGTTTTCACCATGATACCTATTCCTCTCTATCAGTCTTATCTAGGCGATAAACCCTATATTTTTCTTCGTTATTGTGAGTTTGATAGTAAAATCGCTTCTGAGCTTGTCAATAACTTGATTGATCGTCAGTTTCGCCTCAATTACGACATCCAAGTTAAAAAGAAAATTACGGATAGCGAGTGGATAGCAACTAGAATTGGACAGGCTGAGTTGGTCATTTTTTTGATTTCTGGACAATCTCTTGAAAGCCTTGAATTTCGCAACAGCATCAACTTTGCCATCAGTTTGAAGAAAACAATCTTTTGCCTATATCTCGATGATGAAAAACCAGGGTATGGATTTGACATGCAACTGTCCAACATCCCATCGGCAAAACTTTCAGAATATGCCAATGTCACAGAACTCTTTGACAGCATCGTTAAAAACGGTCTATTCCTTCAACAGATGCGATCAGAAAGTGCGAAAGTTCCCATTCAAAATAACCTAAGAAAAACGACTGCTATTGCCGCGATCATTACGGTTATTACCCTCACTCTTATTTTGGGGGTTGCCATCGCAGTTTACCGAATTCGGTACGATAATTCCATAGAAGGACAGCTAAAACAGCTAACTTCAACCGATTACCTCGACCTCTCTGGTGAAAGTTCTTCGACCATTGAACTCCTCAAGGGAAAAACCATAACCACGCTGGTTGTCCGCAATATGGGTTTGACTGAGCTTGATGCACTCGCCTATGTAGACTGTGAACAACTTGATCTCTCAAGTAACCCACATGTAACGACTCTAGAGCCATTGCTTAACAATACATCGTTGAAAATCATCAAACTGTCCAAAGACATGTATCCTGCAGTTGCTCGACTGAACAACCAGTATCCATTTAAAATCATCATAACGGAGTAGGAGGTACCATGAACCATTTTCTTAGAGCTTATGAAGGAAAAGAACCGTACTTGTTTGTGAGCTATGCTCACAAAGACAGCGTCACCATCCTTCCCATCCTTCAAGGATTTTTTGATCAAAAGTATCGAATTTGGTATGACGAAGGCATTGCACCGGGAAGTGAGTGGCCTGAGAATATTGAACGACATCTGTCAAATGCAGCTGCTGTTTTGATTTTTGTATCACATCATTCTTTGGCATCACCCAACTGCAATAACGAGATTGCAGTCGCTGTGCGGCAAAATAAACACGTACTCGTGATTTACATCGAAGACGATATCCACCCTTCATCACTATCCAATCTTCCAACGTTTACGCTAACTGAAGATTTGTTAACTCGCCTCATTCATCAGGGTGGGATAGGAGTCGAATTCATCGGTGACGGAATAACCGGTTACGAGTACTTAATCGAAAAGAAAAAAACATTCAATGGTTGGAACATCCTACTGGGCTTTGCTGCAATCTTGGCAGTGTTTGTTTCGGTGTCGTTGTATGGTTTGTATCAAGGGTGGTTTGATGAATATTTACCGGCTAAGCAACAAATCCTTCAAGTAAAACCAACTGGAGTAACTGCTGAAGAAGAGACTATTTCGGTAAATCAGAATCTGATTGGTTCTATTCTACCGGTTGAATTCAATTCAAACGAGGAGAAAATGGCTGTGTATCAGAAGCTTGGCTGGTCTCAACAAAGTGAAATGACATACAATGACCTCATCGCTATGGAAGGATTAGAACGATTGGATCTCTTCCTGAATGATGGCATTTCTGACCTAACATTTGCCGCCTTTCTTCCTGATTTAAAGATCTTGTCTTTACATGATTCAGCAGTCACGGATCTGACCCCACTTGTCAATTGCTATCAATTGACCACCGTCGAAGTCACTGTACAAACACTACCTCTACTGACTTTGCCAGAAAACCGAAATTTTGAGATTATCCTTGTTCCCTAAACTAATTCATGACCTTAAAAGAGTTGGTAGCTACCAACTCTTTGCATTTTTAAACTCATTATAAAGGTGTTTGATTGGGGTTTTAGTGACCCCATTCGTTTTTTACTATGTCATCAATATGAGTTATGACGACTATACGATAACCAGACACCATTTTCAATAATTTCCTCACGCGCCAATTCACGGGCAACGCGTTCGTAAGATACTTCAGGCATATTCCACTTCTCTAGTGCCTGTTGGTAGAGTGCAACCATTTTTTGATGATCTGAAGCTTTCCGTTCAAGCGACAATTTTCCATAATAATTCGACAAGAATACCGAGATAGAAGACAAGACCCCAAGTAAAATCAGACTGATTCCCTTGATGGTGATAGCCTTTGCCGAACCCGTTAGGAGCAGACTTGATACTACGGGCATTTGGACTTGAAACTCCAGTGCTAGTGGGTAGTAAAGAAGAATTCCTGCAATAAGGAGGTAAAGAATAACGGTCCAAAAAAGGACTGATGAAGCTATTTTTTCATTCAAGATTACGCTCTTTCCTTTTTCTGCTTGCTTATTTCGATGATATTCCAATTGGTGATCAATCCAATGTAGCCTTACCTCTTGTTGATTGATTGTCTGAACACAAGTCGTTAAAGCAAGCAATCCACCCATTGCTTTTTGTACCCAAAATACCTCACTTTGCTGGGACCAGGTAAAAGCATCATACACACTATACTGACACCCACTTAAACCAATGAAGAACTGAACACGAAGAGACTCAGCTAGAACACGATAGTCTAAATATCGTTCATGCCATGTCGCTTTTTTTGCTTTCTTCAAGGTATATGAAGATATCAATAACAAAACACCATATAACAAGAGCATCGCCACTGAATTCAATTCATCATATAAGAGAAAAGTTAGAACCAATAAAACACCAATGATTGAAAGCCACTTCATCGCCTTCAGATAACGATCGCGGTAGAAGACAGATAATGCATCTGCTTTCAAATACAAACGATGTAATGTTTGCATCTGTGGATCCAAACGATTAAATATTTCTTCTGGCACCAATGGGCTTGAAATCGACTGGTCAGCCTCACGATTAAAGGTATCAATCTTCTTCAAAATTTGATGGACATTTCCATTATCTAGCAATGATACAGCAAATGCATTTACCAGGATCGCGTTTTTAACGCGTGGTGTAATAATTTTCAATACAGCTCCACCCGTTGCATGAAACATTAAGCCTTCAGCTGGTATATACGATCCATTCATCATGAACTCAACTGTTTCAGCAGCACCGCAGCCACCGACAACAGGCAGTGTTTCATCCCACAACGCAAGCAACAACTGACAATGTATCGATATATATAACCCTGCTTGTCGATACGAATAACTACTATCACCCTTAAGCCCTTCGATATCAGATACAACAAAAATGTCGCTTACTTGACTGCAAAGATGATTCAGTTGTTCTAGCGAAGCACCAGTAAAATCTTTCTGATAATCGTCAAGTGGTTTTGGCAAAGGTACCACAAGTTTAAATCCAAGACGTAACGCCACCTCAGCACACAATTGGTCAGCACCTTCAGCAAGTGAATTCAACATGACAAAAGGCGAAGCTGGGTATTGTTCTTTTAGCTTCATAAGTTCTTTTTCAACAATTTGTTTTAGTTGATGATGATCCTGTGAACGTATATCACGATGACCGGTTACTCCAACTACAATGGGAATCTGATTCATTATTAAATCACCCCTAACTGCTTATAAAAGTTAAGTCGAATCGATTGTTCAAATCATTGACCAAGAAAAATAACATCCAATACATAGGCAACTGTTTGATCCTAAAATAACAATAGGTACGAGACTCAAATAAATGTGTTTCTTTACAAACATTTTACCATTAATGATTGTTTATACAAGTGTCTCAATAGGAGGTATCCTAGATACATTAGAGCCCATTTTAAATCCGATCTGATTCTTTTGGTCATAGTAGAATTTTCCTAAGCCTATGGCTCTTGTAGGAGGCATGATCGTATTGGGGACATTGCTAATCTATAACAAGATCATCACTAAAAAACTCGAAGTCTATTAAAATAGACTAAAATCTTAACAGTATCTATCTTTCATAATTATCACTTATATCCTCGATTTTTTATGTAACTTGAATTTATTAATTATCTTTATTATACTGAAATTAGATATTTTATTATCCACTAATATAGACTTACCAACAGACGACAAAAAGGTACCAAAAGGAGAAATGTTTTGAAGAAAAACACTATTATAAAGTCTCAAAATGGTTTCACTTTTCTTGAACTTATAATCATTATTGCGATTATTGGTGTTTTGGCTTTAATCATTGTTCCTAACGTCATTAGTTATGTCGATGCGACAAAAGCTATACACGATAATGCTACAGTTAAGATTTTGAATAATTCAACTATGTTGTCTGCTGTAGAACTGAACAAAACTAGTATCGAATTGTTTGAGGGAATAAGTACTGACCAAGCTAAAATGCAGTTTTTATTAGATCGTGGTTATCTTAGTGAAATACCATCGCCAATGCAAGCAGATGTTAATTTTATCTTCTCAATGACCTATGGTATTTGGTCATTATCTGATAGTTTTCTTTTTTATAGTTCTTTTACAACGGATGAAAACATCATCGATCTATACAACAAAGGATTTAAGGTGGTTAATGGCGTTTTGACTCCCACAAAAACAGGTGAGAATCGCGTTTTATTTAGTAATACATCGGGCACGGATTATAATATCAACATTGACGCTACATACAAAACAGGGTCTACAAACCAAAGTGGTTATGGGGTGTATTATAGAGCAACCAATAACACTGCAGATAAAACAGCCATAAGTGGATATTGTTTTCAATTTGATGCCGGTGCTGGAAATTTATTCACAGTGAGAAAAGTAACAAACGGAAAAGAAGCCGGTGCTTTCAAAAGCATATCTATGAATTCAAAATTCCCAAACGGTTTTGATATCCAAGCGAATCATACGATTGAAATCGATGTGGTAGGGACTCGACAAGTTATTAAAGTAGATGGGGTTCAGGTTTTCGATTTCAATGATAGTACCTTTACTACGGGGAGCGTGGGTCTTCGTACATGGGGAAACTCGAAAGCAGAATTCTCGGAAACAACCATTACCACCAACTAAAGATTATAAGTTTTTACTATAGCCTTAGGATGGTCATACTTCAAAAACGCGTACTCTTAGTCATGAAATTATTCTAGTTTTTACTTTTTTTTAAGGATCTTCTTTTCGACCAGGTCCTCTAAATTTCCTTAGTGATTGAAATACATGACAAGATCCTCCTTTTTTAATTAAAAGGAGCTAATACTTAATCCAATATACCCTTATTCGTTACATCACCTTTCAAATGTAACACCCAACTTTCAATAACATAAATCAAACAACAAACTTAATTAGCTCTTTGTCTTCTAAATAGAATTAATTTTTACCCACAAGTATTATAACCATAAAAAAAGCCTTTATCTCTCTAAAGGCTTAAGATTTCATTCAATGGAGCGGATGATGGGAAGAAATGAAATTATGAAAATAATGATTAACTAAATTTAGTCAATTACTTATCTAATTTTCACAATTTTATAAGCATTTAATATATTCCCTGGTGTAAGTTTATATATTATATAGAATAGGAATTCTTTTCGATTTTTCATCCATAAATGCATGAAAAAAATGGCGAGTAAAGACATCGAGATCATAAGTAAAAATATCATCAAGTTTAACCCAACAAAAAACTTCAGCTTCATCATTCAAAACAACATCATAAGAGCTTGTCTTACATATAAAATCGAAGAGGATATAATGTTTAACCTCATTATCCACTTTATAAAATATATTTTCTTTTACACACACGAGCACAGGCTCATAGATATGTAATTGAGTTTCTTCTAGCACTTCCCGTATAAGTGCTTCTTGCATGCTTTCACCTAGTTCAATATGCCCACCAGGCACAACGTATTTATTATTCCATTTACTTGATTTACATAGTAAAACTTCATTTTTAGGATTAAAAATAATAGCTCCGATAACTGCTTCTGGATGGTTCATACTACTCCTATCACCGATTATTTTTACTTATTAATAATTTTTAGGAATACGCTTAAGAATTAGAGGAGTGAAAATCAATCCCACAATAAGGGTAGGAATCATATACCATGCATTGTAAGCAAACGATCCCCACCACGGTACTTCCCAAAAAAGTACACCTGCAATGACATGAATCAATAAACGTAAGCTATTTACTACGATAACCCCTGTCATTATGGGAAAGCGTGTTTTAAGGGTTGGGAATAAAACTGCAAAACCATAAAGTCCAAACGCAATGACATATTCAAACACAAAATCCCATAAATTCACAGAATAATAGGGTGCAAAGAAACCTTGTAGTGGGATGGTTATAAGAGCAACAGTTAGACCTTTTTTCCAACCCATCTGATAACTTGCTAATAACAAAACAATTGTACTCATGCCAATGGTTCCACCATTAGGCATACGGAAAAACGGTATTTGATTAGAAAAGTAATCGAATACAATAAACAAAGCTGCATATAACCCCATCCATGCAATATCCAAAACCAATCTATTCTTTCTCATGTATGCCTCCTATTGAGGCGTAAGGTGTGTACTCCCTACGCTAGTCTTACCTAGATCAGGTGATGAGGGTTTGCAGATGCATCTCAGCCCATAGGCTCCCATGTTCACAATCAATCATTTAATATCCTACTAAAACTTGATGATCAATCCGTAACAAATCGAATGAATGATTCAGCACTTTGATCTTTAAAGAAGGTTGAAATAAAATCATCATCCAACACTTCTCTGAGCGCAGCTATTGTATACATACACCCAATCATTTTATTCTCTAAATTCACAATATCATTGAGCGAAAAGAAATCTCCGTAAATCTTGCAATTCTTGATGATTCCTTTAGCAATATCCAGACGTACGTCAATAAGTCCACAACTAAACTTATCCATTTTTTGAATCGAGAAATCAGGTGAACGTCCCCAATTCCATTCCCATAATTCAAATTTTGTTTTAGCTAAATTGTTAATATGTTCTAACTCTTGTTTTGTTAAGCTATATTCTTCAATTGCTAAATCTTCATCTAGGAAATCTAGTATCTTATGTTTCAATTCATAAATAGTCATGGGTTCTTCCAAGTAATCAATGATGTTGGCTACACGACTTTGTACAGATTTAATTCCTTTGGACTGAATCTTTAAATCTTTAACGTTCAATGCTTGAGATAGTTTGGCTAAATTAGCATTAAACAACAATGTGCCATGACTCAGGATACGCCCATTTTTATAGTATTGGGCATTTCCTGATATTTTTTTATCTTCAATCAACAAATCATTTCTTCCTGACAATTCAGCATTAATTCCCATACTATTTAAGGCGTTAATGATAGGTCGCGTAAACTTTTCAAAATTATTCATATCCGATTCTTGAGCTGTTTTCACAAAGGAGAAATTGAGATTCCCTGCATCATGATAAACAGCTCCTCCCCCCGACAATCGCCGAGCTACAACAATACCTTCTTGATCTACAAACGATTTATTTATTTCTTCGAGCGTATTTTGATGTTTTCCAACAATAATAGATGGTTTATGAATATAGAAAAATATAAAATCTTCTTTCGGGGCTGACGTTAGTAAGTATTCCTCTAAAGCGAAATTCATAAAGGGAATATCCCAATTTGTATCAATATATTTCATCAATTACCTCAGATGTTTGTTTAATACTTGAAATAAAGACTACTTAGGCAAATGTAAGGCTAAACCATGAACAGCATGAGCCGTTTCATGGAAGGATTCACTCACGGTTGGATGAGCATGAATAGTCGTCATAATCTCATCAACAGTTGCTTCTAAACGTAAAGCCAATCCTGCTTCTGCAATCAACTCTGTCGCCTTAGGACCCACCATATGGACTCCAAGTAATTCATCTGTTTTCGTATCCACTACAAATTTAACAAATCCTTCAGTTTCATTCAGGATTAATGCTTTTCCATTTGCCATCAATGGAAACTTACCTATTTTAACTGTAAATCCTGCTTGCTTCGCTGTGGCTTCAGTCAAACCCACGGAAGCTAGTTCCGGCTTAGTATAGACGGCATATGGTGTTGTTTTGAAGTCGATCGTAGGCTTTAGGCCATGAATATGTTCAGCTGCTGTATAACCTTCAGCAAAAGCAACATGCGCTAATAAAACTCCCCCATTACAGTCTCCAACTGCATAAATATGGGGTAAAGATGTCTGCATAGTTTTAGGGTTGACAACAATTGCACTACGATTCATTTCAAGATTTAACGCTTCAAGATTTAAACCTTTACTCACAGGTCTGCGACCCGTCGCCATTAGTACCTTTTCAACCAAAAAAGATCCCTTATCGGTAGTAATGGTTAACCCATTAGCACTCTCAATCATACGTTCTAGTTTAGTATCCAGATGGATGTCCACGCCTTGTTTAATTAACGACTTCTTAAGGACCTCTACAATCTCTTGATCCATGGGGGCAATCAAATGTGGCAACATTTCAATGATGGTGACTTTTACCCCCAATGAACTATAAATACTAGCAAATTCGCATCCTATAACACCCCCGCCTATAATTCCAATACTCTTGGGAAGGATTTCTAACGAAAGCGCGTCATCGCTGGTCATCACATCTTTTAGCTTAGAACCTTCAACTGGCAGTACAATGCTTTCAGAACCTGTAGCAATAATCGCCTTATCAAACTCGATAGACTCTGTATGTGTCGCTGTCTTGACTTCAGCGTGATGAGCATCGACAAAGGATGCCTCACCTTTAATGACTGTCACTTGATTCGATTTCATCAATCCTTCAACACCACCTACTAAACGCTTAACAATGGATTTCTTTCGTTTAAGAAGTTTTGACCAATTGAGCTTGATTTCACTTATTTCCAAGCCTAATTCATCGCCTTCCTCTACTAAAGTCTTATATAACTCTGAGCTATGCAAAAGTACTTTTGTAGGTATGCAACCAACATTTAAGCAGGTCCCACCCATAGCATTCTTTTCAACAATCGTTACTTCTGATCCCAGTTGTGCCAAACGAATGGCTCCGATATAGCCCCCTGGACCACCACCAATAATGAGAACTTTCATCGTTTCACCTACAACAACATCAGTTCTGGTTTTTCAATAACTGTTTTTAATTTACTCAAAAATTGAGCAGCTACAGCTCCATCAACAACACGATGATCCGTCGTTAACGATAGTCGAAGGATTGGCTTATTCACCATCGTACCGTTTTGTAGTGTAGCTACTTGTTCAATTGTATTGATTCCCAAAATAGCAACTTCTGGTTGATTAATAATAGGTGAGAATGAGGTAATTCCAAACATTCCTAAATTAGTAATGGTAAATGTTCCCCCATGATAATCATCGGGTTTCAATTCGTTGTTTCGTGCTTTTTGTGCAAGTTCTTTAATCTCACTTGAAATTTCTCTTAACCCTTTAATGTTTGCGTATTTAACAACAGGAACGATTAATCCATCCTCTAAAGCGACAGCTACTCCAATATTTGTGTAATTTCGTAGAATAATTTCATTTCCATCTAAAGATGCATTCAATAATGGGAATTCTAAGAGTACATTGGATAAAATTTTTACAAACAGATCTGTATAGCTAATCTTATAGATTTCTGAAAGGCTACTCTTTATCGATGTCAATGCGCTCATATCTACTTTAATATCCAAAGTTACAGCGGGAGAAACATGCCAACTTTGGCTCATACGTTCAGAAATAACCTTACGCATTTGCGTTAAAGGAATTCTTCTGTCATGGAGTTGTGCTAAATCTGTTTTATTACGTTGACCGATATGAGCAACGACATCTTCTTTCATAATCCGACCATCTTTTTGTATGTTAGTTAGATCTATATGATGTTCATCCGCCATCTTTTTTGCGACTGGCGAAGATTTGACACTTGGCCCTCGTTCAATAAATGCATTGACATCTTCGAGTGTAATTCGACCATCTGGACCTGTACCTTTTATCTGTGTGATATCAATGCCTTGATCCGTTGCGAGTTTCTTAGCAGCCGGCGATGCATTTATACGTGCTCCTTTTTCGGCACTGATTTCAGTTAAAATCGCTGAAGATTCAAGCTTTGCAGGTTCAGATGTTTGAATTTTGGACGCAGATTTAAAATCACTAATGTCCTCGCCTGGGTTTCCAATCAATGCTATTGCCTCAAAACACGGAACACTATCTCCTTCAGCAAGAATTAGTTTCAAGATGGTTCCACTGTAAGCTGATTCTATCTCATTGGTTAATTTATCAGTAGAAACTTCCGCAATCATCTCCCCTTTTTTTATGCTATCTCCTTCATTCTTAAGCCACTTCCCAACGGTGCCTTCTTTCATGGTTAGTCCCAATTTAGGCATGGTCATAATTTCCATTTAATTCTCCTTTTATTGTTGATTTTTAATAAAAAATTTATTTTTCTGTGCTAATTCAATTGTTTTTATCACATCGACATGCAGTGGGCCTTGTCGAGTTATTCTAAATTCAAGCTTATCTCCTTGTGAAAATTGAACTTCACGTTCACCATCCAAAGCAATAATGCCTTTTTCCTCAGCTATATAAACATAAGAAGAGTCCAAAAGAATTTTCTCTAAAAACCCTACGTTGAATGTACGGACAATTCCAGCCGCGATAGGTGCCAAAATAACTTGATCATTCTGGGTGAGATCTAAACTGTAAGCAAAATCATCCTGATCCAATAAAATAGCACAGGATCCAATAAGTGTTGAAAACCCGATACTGAAAGGATTTCCTCGAGTTGCAATGATTTTGATGATATCATCAAATTCCCAAATAGCTTTAGAACCCACGTATAAACTTCGAGCAATAACGGCATCTACTAAAGCAATATCCAATAATTCTCCATCTCGATAAATCTCAATACGTTTATTTCGACTGCAAGTTCTTAAAATATCTGACGGAGATGATATTGCTATAATACCAGCCGCTATCCCTGCTACAGTGCCTTCAATCATTTCAGGATATACATTGTTCGTGCCAGTTGAAAGACTGATTAAAGGACAATTCTTAATCCCTTTGGCGATGGCTCGACTCGTACCATCCCCTCCTAAAGCGACGATACATTGTATCCCCATTTCTTCCATAAGCTCAGCAGCCCGAAAAGAATCTTTATAACTGGCTGTTATTTTCATATCCAAAATATCAAGATCGATATCTAATTCACCTGAATTAACAAGATTGTCATATACTTTGTAGCCCATTTGATACGAATCAGGCATAATGTACACTTTTTCAACACCGCAACTTTGGGCGGCTAAAATAATGCGTTCAACAATATTAATTTTCTCATGATTATCGATTACAGTAGCGTGTGATACCAAACGACGTATATCTTTCCCAGACGCAGGATTTGCAATAATACCAATTGCTTTCAAATTAACTCTCCTTAAATGAAAAGAGATAGCGTAGGCTATCTCTTTTCAAGAATAACTACTTCATTTTCCTTATAGCATTAACAATATCAAGCGCATTAGGAATAACAAATTCTTCTAAACTTGGCGAGAATGGAATAGGTGTATTTAGAGCACCGATACGTACGATAGGTGCATCTAAGGATTCAAAAGCCTCTTCAGCAATCATAGCTGATAGTTCTCCTCCATACCCTCCACGTTTAACTTCTTCAGTGACAATAAGCACACGGTTAGTCTTCTTTACAGAATCCATAATGGCTTTCTTGTCCAAAGGATACAATGATCTAGGGTCAAGTACTTCAATATCCATGCCTTCTGCTTCTAATGTTTTAGCAGCCGCTAGTGCTTCATGAACCATCTTGCCAGTAGCAATGATAGTCAAATCTTTACCTGTCCGTTTAATATCCGCTTTCCCAAGTGGAATTGGTTTTGCATTCAAATCAACTTCATCCGCATATGAATAGAGAGCTTTATGTTCAACAAACATAACTGGATTGTCATCGTCAATTGCACTCAGCATCAATCCAAAAGCATCTTGTGGTGTTGAAGGATAGACAACTTTCAAACCAGGAACATGAGTTAACCATGCTTCTAAGGATTGTGAATGTTGAGCTGCTGCTGATATACCAGCACCTGCTGGTAAACGAACGACCATAGGCAACGCAATTTTTCCGCCAAACATGTAACGCATTTTGGCAGCTTGGTTAACCAATTGATCCATTCCAACAGTAACAAAGTCAATAAACATCAATTCTGCAATAGGTTTTAGACCTGTTGCGGCAGCCCCTACGGCAGTCCCAATAATGGCGCCTTCAGAAATCGGGGTATCTCGTACACGATCTTCACCAAATTGTTTAATCAAATCTCCAGTCACACCGAAGCAACCACCAAAAGCTCCCACATCTTCACCAAAAATGAAAACATTAGGGTCTTCTTTCATCTTTAGACGCATTGCTTCGCGAATGGCTTCAGCATAGGTCATTTTACTCATCGGATTTTTACCTCCTCAACGATATCAGTGTAAATATCTTCAACAACAGAGTTCAAGCTTGGCCATTCACTCTTTTCAGCAAAATCAACAGCATTGTCCAATTCTGTTTCAACAGAATCGTTCAAAGCTTTCATTTCAGTTTCGCTTAGTACTTTATTTTCAAGAATGAATTTTTCAATACGAGGAATGGGATCTTTTTCCATCCAGTCTTTAAATTCTTCAGTTGAACGATAAGTTGCAGGATCACCTTCAAAGTGTCCACGATGACGATAGGTCTTACATTCTAATAAAGTAGGACCTTGACCTGCACGAGCACGTTTAACTGCTTCTTGAACCGCTTCACTAACAGCAAATACGTCATTTCCATCGACCGTAACACCTGGAATATTATAAGCAACCGCACGATCAGAAATGTCTTTTACCGCTTGATGGCGACTTTGATTCATTGAAATTCCATATAGGTTGTTTTCAGCAACAAACACGACAGGTAGTTTCCAAACACTCGCGAGATTGAGTGATTCGTGGAATGTACCTTGGTTAGTCGATCCATCTCCGAAGAAACAAATGCAAACTTGCTTAGTTCCGCGGTATTTAGCACTTAACCCTGCTCCAACTGCAATATTATGTCCAGCACCGACGATACCATTAGCTCCTAAAATACCTTTAGTAGCATCCGCAATGTGCATCGATCCGCCTTTACCTTTACAGTAACCTGTGGATTTTCCGTACAATTCTGCCATCATAAACTTCAAATCCCCACCTTTAGCAATAATATGCCCATGTCCACGATGTGTACTGGTAATAAAGTCGTCGGGATTTAGATTTGCACAAGCTCCAGCCGCAACAGCCTCTTCACCAATGTACAGGTGAACGAAGCCTTTCATTCTTCCTGCAGCAAAGAGCTCTTTTGCACGTGTCTCGAATTTCCGAATCGTGACCATAGTTTTATACATTTCTGTAATTTTACTACTTGATAAGTTCATATCTTACCTCCTTTTTTAAAATACATCTCTACACTTCAATGCGTTTTGCGTGGATATCTATATTTTAAATCTCTCCTTCCCTTTACCATAAGCAGATTCATAGAGTACGTAATTATCTTTTACGTGACTATCTAAGTGAGCAACTATTTCTTTGCTGTTGCCTTTTGTAACGCTAGAGCTGTATATTCTGAAACATAGCCTAACAGCGCACCGATGACTAATGAGAGCACGGTTCCTGTAAAATTAAAGCCTGTTGCAAAATAAGCAGAACATCCAATGAAAGCTCCTGGAATAAAGCTTAAGAAACTGAAATGAGCTTGCATACACATAGCAGCTGCACCAATCGTAACTGCTAGACTCAAGGCAACTATCGTTCCCAAAACAGGGTCTAATGCTGTAAAGATAATGACAATGATCCATGCCCATACTACTCCACTGAAATTAAGAATTAGACTATCCTTTAATCCTTTGACTTTACCACCATCAGCATAGAAACTAGCCCATGATAGAAACCCAACAAATGTAATCAAACCAAACGATGCATACTGTGTGCTTACACCAGTCCATAGACCTGCTAGTAAACCTACAGTAATGGATACTGCAACTAAGAATGACATCTTGAATTTCCTTTGTACCTTATTTGGTAATTTTTTTAAATGCTTCAGTTTGAGATTTTATCCCAACTTCTGCTGCAAATCGTTCTATGCTAGATGCACCAAAGAAACCATCAATCCCTTTTGTTTTCGAAATAACATATGCTGCATCATCAGGTTCTGCGATGGGTCCACCATGCGCAATAACCAGAATATCAGGGTTAACTTTTCGACCAGCTTCGATGATCTTCTCTATCTTCACAACACAATCGTCTAAGGTGAGTGCAGTATGCGCTCCAATGGTACCCTTTGTAGTTAATCCCATGTGTGCAACTAATATATCTGCGCCTGCTTCAGCCATTTTTTTTGCTTGTTTTTCATCAAAAACATACGGTGTCGTCAACATATCCAATTCATGAGCTTTGCGTATCATTTCAACTTCGAGGCCATACCCCATACCCGTTTCTTCAAGATTTAAACGGAAGACTCCATCAATCAATCCAACGGTTGGAAAATTTTGCACGCCATTGAATCCTAAGTTCTTTAGTTCTCTAAGAAATACGTCCATAACTCTAAATGGATCGGTACCATTGACACCTGCTAATACTGGGGTATTATTGACAACGGGTAACACTTCAGATGCCATATCAACGACAATTTTATTGGCATCGCCATACGCCATGAGCCCTGCTAATGAACCTCTTCCTGCCATTCTGTAGCGCCCCGAATTATAAATGATCAGCATATCGGCGCCACCTTTTTCACTAAATTTCGCTGTAATACCTGTTCCAGCGCCAACACCAAGTAAAATCTTACCTTCCGCAATTTGTTTACGGTACATATCCATGATTTCTTTACGAGACATTGTGTTCATAAACATACCACCTTTACGATTTCTTTAAGGAAGCTGCTTTCTTATCCATCAAGTCGATAAGTTTTTGAGCCGCCTTCTCTGCGAATTCTTTATCATTAATGTGCATAGGGTATTCTAGTAATTCAACCACCTTAGGATTAATTCCTTTACGCAGTTCCTCAAAAAGTACCTGATCTGCTTCTTTACTGTAGAAAGCTTGACCTTCCGCATCGATCATGGACACACCTTTGAGGGGTAACATTAGGGTAGTATACCCATGGGCAGTATTAAGCTTCTCAGCAATTTTCTTTCCAAACAGAGCATTTTCTGCCGCTGTTGTTCTCATTAAGGTTACTGTTGGATTATGTTTATATAACAGTCTCCCTGCGAATTTTTCTGGTACGCTATCATATGCTCCAAAATTACACATATCCAATGCACCCACAGAAACCACTTGTGGAATCTGCAGTTTAGCTGCCGCTTCAAGTCGATGAGGACCAGCGGCCAATACGCCACCAATAATCTCATCAGCCCATTCAGTCGTTGTGAGATCTAAAACGCCTTCAAAGAAACCGGATGATATCAATGATTCCATTGACTTACCACCGGTACCTGTTGCGTGGAAGACTAAAACTTCATAGCCTTTAGCTTCCAAGTACTCACGTGCTGCATTCACACAAGGAGTTGTAACTCCAAACATAGTTGCTGCAATAAGAGGTTTCTTTTCGACAACAGTCTTGTTTTCAAAACTGAGCATCCCTGCCATTGCAAATGCTGCATTAGTAAATATCTTAGTCGACAAAGAATTTATACCAGATACATCTACAACTGAAGGCATCATGACGATATCGCTTGTTCCAACGTATTGTTCTACATTGCCCGAAGCCATTGTAGATACCATAATCTTTGGTACCCCAATAGGTAAAGCTCTCATACCTGGAGTCGCAATGGAAGTGCCACCGGAACCACCAAAAGCTAGAATGCCATCAAATTTACCTTCGCTATACAACTTTGGAATCAATTTTTCCATTCCATTGGCTAAAACTTCTGTTGCCCAAGCACGATCTTTCTTAGCTGCAATCTCAGCGATATCCACTCCTGCTGCTTTAGCAACTTCGGCGTTAGAAACATCAGCCTTGAATAGTGGATCAAAAACACCCATATGAACTGTAAATGTTTTTAGCCCTACGCCTTCTAAAATTTGCTTAACATATGCATATTCAACACCTTTAGAATCAAACGTACCCACCAATGCTACAGTTTTCATAATAAAAACCCTTTCTCTTAGATTATGGTAGATCAAACCACATATCTAAGACACTAGAACAGTACTGAACTTAAAATCATCATAAAATTAATATGAGTTTAAATCTATGTGATTATAAATGATATATTTGTCATTACAATTGATTATGTTAGCTATTATTCTTAATGTATTCTGTGGGATTAATCCCCACTACTTTTTTAAACATTTTACTGAACTGTGAGTAATCCAGATACCCAACTTGCTCAGCTAACTGGTTTAAGGGAACTTTCTTGTGTTCTAGGATCTCAATGGATTTTTCAATCCTAAATTTAACAAGGTAGTGTTTAAAACTCATTCCCAATTCCTTCTTAAATAAACTACCAAGATAATTCGCAGATATATAATGCGTATTTGCTAAATCGTTTAAAGATATTTGCTCATTAAAATGATTTCGTATGTGCTCTAAAACAAACTCAGTATAATTGATTCGCTTACTAACTTCATCACGCATTTTTACCATCAATCGACTTTCATCAATAGAACTAGATACTTTAAAAGCCCGGGTAAATTCCTTAATGGAAGTCTCAATGGGAATCCTTTCGATGGAAGAACCCCCAATATATCCATGCGCACTGGTATTTAAATAGATAAAATTTAAGTCAATTGGAGATTTAATTGCACCCCCATAAATCATCTTAATGATCCCAGGAGCCAGCCGATCACAGATGTTAAACACATGTTCAATTTTTTGTTTTGATTGATCCAAAGTAATGATTTTCTTTGATCCTAAATCGCCGCCAATAGTCAACCCTAAGTTTAAGCAAATCACATCTGCTCCCGCATCAATCATCTCGATGGTTTGGTTCTCATCAAAGACAAAAGCTACCGTGAAGAGATCCATATTATGAGCAATACGTATGGCTTCCACCTCGGTCTTATAACTGATTCCTTCTTCTTCAAGAGCTTCACGAAATTGACCATCGATTAACCCTATAGAAGGATAATTATTAATCCCATCAAATCCTTTTAACTTAATGTATTCAATATATGTTTTAAGGTCAATTAAGGGATCAGTTGCATTTAGCCCAAATAATAAAGGGATTTCATGGACAAGCGGCATTAATTCACGTGTTCCAAAATTCATAACAGATCCATTACAGTTTTCAAACGCCAAAAAACATGCAAAAGAACTTCTTCCAAGCTGACGATATTTTCCAGAATTTAAAGCCATAAGAAAATCGGCTCCACCTGCTTCAGCGTATTTGGAAATTAAGCCTGAACTTGTAGCTACCCCCAGTAGATGATGATTCAATTTAATCTGCTCTTGGAGATGAGATAATATGCTCTGACGCGATCTCATGTTATGGTCATTGTAATCCTAACGTAAAAAATATCCAATAGTTTCTACACTTTCATAAGGTTAGAGTCTCAAGACAATGGTTGAATGAATGGATGCTTAAAGCACGAGATTCCAATATCCCAGAATTCTATTCTTGTATACGAGCTTATCAGAACTAGAAAGAACCTATACTCAATTCCTTCGCTTCACCTTACTCAAACAGCTTCACTGAAGGCTGTAATAATAAAAACAAAGTCATTAAACGCGACGCATTTGGACTTCGTAACTTCAATCGGTTTAGAACACGCATCCACCATTTAAAATAAATATCTTGTTTAATTATTAGCTAATTATTTAAAGTATATTTTAATGTATTTTAAAAATATGGCAAATTGTAATATTGCAATTTTCGGATTTTAGTTAAAATAATAAGTTATAAAGTTGTTTATAGGAATTTCACACATCAAATTGGAAATTAGTATATTTCTTAGTAGATATCGCCCTTAGAAACTAAGCCAATTTATATTAGTCTATATCTATTAAGTTACTTGTGTACTTAATTTTTCCATTCTCAACATCTGTATAATATTGATTTTTTTGTTCAATATAGGCTAAACTCTTATCGATTTCATTTCTCGTTTCCATCAGTTTAACTTTCTGCTGTTCTAACATGCTCTTACGTTTGTTTATGGTTGATGGTCCTTGCATAGCAAGATCTAAGTAGACTTTCAACTCTTTGATACCTAAACCACATTTACGTAAACATTGTAGACCTTCTGTCCAAGCTAAATCTCTTTCATTAAACATTCGATAATTATTATGATCGCGCTTTACATTAGGGATAAGACCCTCATTACAATAGAAACGTAGTGTTTCATATGGCATTGAATATTTGTCACATACATCTTTCATAGTATACATAAAATTTCTCCTTGACCTGTAGTTACTACATGGTTGTACAGTAATATTATAACTGAAAGCGAGGAAAAAGAAAATGGAATATATCAAACTTAATAATGGTGTAATTATGCCACAAATAGGTTTTGGGACAATTGGTCTAACAGATGAGGTAGAAGCAAATGAAGTGATTCTAAATGCAATAAATGCTGGCTATCGTTTATTTGATACAGCACAAGGTTATGGTAATGAAGCCATCGTGGGTCAAGCCATTAAGAATAGCCCTATCCCTCGTGATGAACTCTTTATCACTACAAAACTTTGGCTTGCTGATGCGACATACGAGAAAGCTAAGCTATCTATACAAGGATCATTAGATCGACTTCAACTAGACTATATTGATTTATTTCTAATACATCATCCTTACAATGATATTTATGGAGCTTATAGAGCACTTACTGAATTCTATAAAGCAGGCAAAATTAGGGCGATTGGGGTAAGTAATCTCTATCCAGATCGTTTGATTGATTTTGTTAAATTTAATGAAATAACACCTCAAGTCAATCAAGTTGAGATTCACCTTCTTCACCAGCAAGATAGTGCAATTGAGATAATGAATAAATATTCAGTTCAAGCTCAAGCCTGGATGCCATTAGCAAGAGGACATAAATCTATTTTTGAAAATTCTTATGTTCAAGAGTTAGCTGCTAAGTATAACAAAACAGTTGGTCAAATCGCACTCAGATTCTTAGTTCAAAAAGGCGTTACCTTAGTCATGAAAACAACTAAGAAAGAAAGAATGATAGAAAACATGGATGTATTTGATTTTATGCTTACAGATGATGAGATGTTGGAACTCAAGAAATTAGATACGAAGAATTCAATTGTCTTTTCTCATAAAGATCCAGCACAAGTAGAACGATTCGCTGCGTGGGAACGCAAATATTAAGGAGATAAAATGCAATATATCAAACTTGGGAATACAGGGTTAGAAGTTTCACGCTTGTGTATCGGAACCATGACTTTTGGTCTACAAACAAATCGTGAAGAAGCATTTAAAATATTAGATGAGGCTAAATCAGTTGGCATCAATTTTATCGATACAGCTAATGTCTACCCCATAGGTAGAGCTTCGTACAACGAAGCTGGATCGACTGAAGTGATTATTGGCGAATGGTTAAAAACTCAGAAACGAGAAGATTTTGTGATTGTCAGCAAATGCTTTGGGACGATGGGACCAGATTCAACCGATAAAGGTTTGAGCAGAGCAGCAATTTTAAAAGCTGTGGATGCTAGTTTAGAAAGACTTCAAACCACCTACTTAGATCTCTATTTAGCGCATCAGTTTGATGAAAATATCGATTATATGGAAACACTCTCTGCTTTTAATGAATTGGTTCAAAGTGGTAAAGTTAAACATATCGGTATATCTAATTGGCGTAGTTGGCAAATCATGAAAGCAAACGGATTAGCATTAGCGAATAAATTAATTCCATATACTGTCATTGAGCCACGCTATAATCTACTCTTTAGAATGATAGAAGATGATTTGCTTCCTATGGCAATTGAAGAGAACATGGCTGTAATTACCTATAATCCCCTTGCTGCTGGATTACTTACGGGTAAATATACAAATAATGAAGAAACAATTGAGGGTACTCGCTTTACCTTGGGTGGTGCGACAAGTGCTCTATATCAAGAGCGTTATTGGCAAAAAGCGCAATTTGATGCAGTTGATGCATATCGAGTTTGGTGTGTAGAACAAGGATTAGAAATGATACCAACAGCGATAAAATGGGTTCTTCAACAAAAAGGAATTAGTTCTGTCATCATTGGCGCAAGTCGTGTACAACAATTAGCAGATAGTTTAAAGGCCGCAACTACGCAAGACTTAACACAAGCACAACTCGAATGGCTCAATAATCTTTGGTATAGTCTACCAAGAAGAAATGAATACAAATAACAGTTGACCTGTAGCTACTACAATGATTTAAAATGAAATCAAGGAGGTAAATATGAATCACATTCACACTTTTTCACGGCAGTTATGGAAGGCAATTCAAGATCGAGATGTCGAAAGCTTTTTAATGATGACTTATAATAATGCACGTTTTGTTCATATGGGAGTTACATTTACACGCGATCAAGAAGCAGAAGTTATTAAAGAAGGACGTATCCTTTATCAGAAAATTGAGTTTGAGGCTGAAGATATCCAGAAGATGGACTCAACATGGATTGTATTAAATAAGATTAAGTTAGAAGCAGTTGTCAACGGGAATGTTGTCACAAACCCCTTTGTCGTTACAGAAGTATACATAGAAAAAGATGGTGCACTTCACTGTGCTTCCCTATCATTTACAAAAATTACATACTAAAGGAGAAAAAACATGGAATATGTAACATTAAATAATGGATTAAAAATGCCTATATTAGGCTTTGGTGTCTTCCAAATACCAAAAGAAGAAACTGAGAAATGTGTTTTAGACGCAATTGAAGTTGGATATCGCTTATTTGATACAGCACAATCATACGGAAATGAAAGAGCTGTTGGTAATGCGATTAAAGCAAGTGGTCTTGATCGTTCAGAGTTCTTTATCACAACTAAACTTTGGATTAGCGAACAAGGTTATGAAAAAGCTAAAAAGTCAATCGAAGGCTCTTTAGAAAGACTTCAAATGGAGTATGTTGATTTACTACTCATTCATCAACCATTTGGCGACTATTATGAAACATATCGTGCTATGGAAGAACTTTATAAAGAAGGTAAATTAAAAGCAATCGGCGTTAGTAATTTTTACTCAGATCGTTTAATTGACTTGATTAAGTTTAATAAGGTTGTGCCAATGGTTAACCAAGTAGAAACACATCCTTTCCATCAACAAGTTGAAGCAAATGAAATCATGAAAAAATATGGTGTGCAAATCCAAGCATGGGCACCTTTTGCGGAAGGTAAGAATGATTTATTCAGTAATGAAGTTTTGGTAAGTATTGGAAATAAATACAACAAATCTTCTGCTCAAGTTACTTTACGCTATTTGATTCAACGCGGCATTTCTGTTTTACCTAAATCAATCAAAAAAGAACGTATGCAACAAAATTTTGATGTCTTTGATTTCGAACTCAGTCAAGATGATATGGATGCGATACTAAAACTTGATCAACCAGTCAGCTCATTCTTTGATCATGCTGATCCAGCCATGGTTGAAAGACTTACTGGATATACACGTAGTTTTGATTAATAAATACTGAATTACCACTCAAATGAGTGGTTTTTTTATGAGTATGATAAAATATTTTATCTGATTATTAAATTTATTTCATAGCTAAATCATATAAAAATGATTCATACTTCTGAAAAACTTAATATAAACAAATCTAGAAATTTGAATAATTAAAGATAAAATATGTATTCGAGTCGTGTATATGACCCATCTGTGACCCAGTTGGGTCACGTAGATAGAAATTTTATGAAGTTTTATGCTATTTTGTGCAATTTTACAACAAAAAAAGCCTTTATCTCTAAAGGCTTAAGATTTCATTCAATGGAGCGGATGATGGGAGTGTGATTATATATATAGAATAAGTATAAATCGGGTTTAATATACCGTTAAGTGTCTATTTGAACAGTACTTTTCCGACTATTTCCGCCTTTTTCTTGTATATTTTTCCCCGTTTTTTCCCCACTGGCCAAAAACATCTTAAAATCATAATCTAACTAACCCTTTGCATGATAATCCTCAATGCTATTTGTCTAGTACCTTAAGGGTTCAATAATTCAATCTCAGGATCTTCGGGATGAAATCTATCATTTATTCGAACAACAATACTGTTAACTATCTTCGAAAATTCCGCATAAAGTCTCTCTTCGTTTTTAGTTGGTTCTTTAACTTCATTAGTTACTGTAATCTCAAGTTTTTCGTCTAAGTTTATATCAATAAAAAGATTATTGAAAAGATCAGTTCCATTTATAGTTAATGTTGATAACGAGATTTTCAAAATCAACTTACTACCTTCTCCTACTATGTAGTCATCCCCTTCTTTTCTAAAACTCAATATTTTTTTCATATCTTTTCCATCTCTTTCTTATTGTTTCAAGTCCACCATCTAGACTTTCTGCTACTAAATCAAGAATCTTATATTCGCTACATTCGTATTCAAGGCTACCACTTTTTAGTTCAAATTCTCCTTCTTTACTAATTCCGACATGTATTACATTATCCGCGTCGATATTAACAACAAATTGAGGATTGTGAGTAACAATGATCACCTGTCTATTTTTAGACATCCTCTTAAAATCAGTTAAGATGAAGTTTTTTATAGCTCTTTGAGAAACATCATCTTCAGGTTGGTCAATAATGTAAATACCCTTTCTATTCTTTTGAGTAGATAATATACTGTAGTATATTTTTACATTGAAGCCGGCGGATAATGTTTTTTGAATATCCATGTCATCCTCAACTATTGTATTGATTGGCTTGAAATCGGAACTAATATAATTTTCAATTTTCTCTTTATAACACTTTATAGGATCAACTTCGCTTCCAGAATCTTTTATTCCATCTAGGAAACTTTCTTTAGTTATTTTCATCAAATCGAACTTGAAATTTGCTTTCATTGGTCTTCTCACTAGCGTTTCAAGATATTCCTTCGAAATTGATACTATTGCGATTTTTGATACAAATTTATATTTAAGAAATTCATTAACATTTGCTCCAATATCAACTTCTTGAATATTGAAGCTAAATGGTTTTAGTTCCCTCAGGACTATAAATGAACTTAATATAGAATCAACGAGATTACTTTTCTCGTTTTCATATTTTGAAGTAGCTGTCTCATTATTTGTTTTGGCAGACTCGATACTTTTCTCATATGAATCGAAAGCAATATTAACAAAGTTTGCAATAGTCTTTTGATTAGTAATCTTCAATTTTCTCGATACGTATTTATCTTTCATCAAGTTTATTCCTTGGATAAATGACTTAATGTAATCTTTATCTTTCTCATCAAAGCTTAGAAGTAATAAATTATTCAGTTCATTAGTACTTTTATTCATTTGAACAATTAGTTTATTTAAATCTTCCTGCTCATTAGTTAAGTATTCTGGAGATATATTAACCAAATTGAAGTTACTTAAGATTTCGTTATTAAAATAGATTTTTATTTCTCTGATATTACTACATTTTTCGTCATAAATGAATTTATTCTCAAGTGAGTTACAGAATTGATTAATTTTTTCGCGAATAATACTCTTGTACATTGTAGTGTCTATATCTTCTGGGTACTTATCCTTGAAGAATTCACTCGCCTTTAAATGACCCAAATTAAATTTTTGACGAATTTCTCCTTGAGTATCAAATAAAAGAATATTATCCTGTGAAATTTCTGTAATAACATCAACTTTCTTTTCAATTAGGTATGAGTCATACCCTTCTCTGATTTTACTATTTGATTTTGTTGATCCATATAAATAGTTCGTCATCTTATGAAGAAGCAATGATTTACCTACCGAGTTGTCGCCAATTATCACATTAATTCCTCTAGATAATTCAATCTTTTTTTCTTTGCCAGCAATAGTAAATTCAAGAGTATCTAGTGAGGAATCGTCTTGTGAGTAAAAATTATTAACTAATTGTATTCTGCTTTCATCTGTCAATGCTAAAGAGACTCCTCGAAAAGTAGGCAAACATTTAAAATAAGTGTGACAGAATATGTTTTTATCATCTGCTCTGCTTTTTGGATAAAATGTCCAGTCATGACAATCTGATCCAGTAATAAATCTAAGTAAATCCGTGTTGAAATTGCATTTGTATGCATTATTAAATACTTCATTTCTCTTGTTATGAAACTCATATGCTTCGAAATATTCAGAAAACACAAATTCGTTAAATGAATCATTACCTAGAGAATTTGCGTCATTCTCATCAGGACTTTGAGTAGATGTTAACGATTTCTTTTGATGAGCAATTAGAACGACATCAATTTTAATTTTATCTAGTAATTCCAGAAATTTTCTCTCTGTATACGCTTTCTCTTCAAAATCATATTCCGGATGCCCATCTTTAAGTTGTAATATTATATCGATTTTTTCCACCTTTGATAAATCCGAATCATTAAACACACAAATTACGTGAATAACTCTCTTCAAACCACCTGCTCTTTGAAATAAAACAGAGAACTCTACTGCTGGGAAAACTTTCTTTAATTTTCCTTGTCCTTCGAATTTCTTTAACTCAGAATACATCTGGAATGAAAAAGTATCGTGATCAGAAATACTACACATCTCGACTTGCTCTTCTTCCAATCTTTTTATCAATATTGGAATATTTTCAATTGTATTATTTTTTACTATTTCACCATCTTTATGTTTTGAAAATATCGAATGAATATGAAAATCAACTTTTAACCCAACTAATGCAATTTTAGAATCCTCTGATTTTTCCATTTCAGTTCCTTTGCTATCTCGCTTTCTCAATTCTGTTCATATTTTCCTAATATAGTAGCTTTTTGTTTCGATAATCCAATTATCAGACATAAATATAGTTTCCGCAGGATCACAAATTACTACTGGGCAATAATCTGGTTTGCCTATTTGATTCAAATTAACCCGATATAAATAGTAATTCTTGGACTTGACACGTACAATTTCCAATTCATTTGATGAAAAAAAGAATGCGCTATCTCGATTTATAGCTTTAACTTCGATAAACCTATCGTATTCCGTTGAATCCTTCGAATCGAAAGAAATAATATCGTAACCTGCACCAACATCAATTGTCAAAATTCAATTAACATATTCTTCTCCCCCGTTTCATAATTGTGTGATATCACTAATTAATTCTAAGAACATAACAAGTATAATCGTTAATACCCATTCAATATACATTAGTCCAAATGCTCTTTTAGAATTCTTAGTGAAGTTACTACTTCATACTTTAATTGATTGTCAAGAACTTCAAAATGCTTTCTACCACTTAAGACTTTATTCCGTTGTTGAGGTGGTAATTCCTGAATGTGATTAGTTCCCTTAGTCTCAGCAATAAAGTAAAGTTTATCAATGCCATTTTGTTGAATAACAACTATCCAATCTGGGTTATAACCACCAAATGGTGTATCAATTAGAAACTTATCAGGAAGTTTTGCATATAATACGACATCATCATCAGCTTCTGCATCTTCAGCAAATTTCTTTTCGATAAGTGAGTCAAAAATAACATGATCATAAATGTTTTTTCTGTCCGATATATCTAGAATGTTTTTGTCTTTATATCCAAATATAGCTGTATCATCAAAAATTTCTTCTTGGATATAAAACTCATCAGACTTATAGTATTCAAGACCTTTTATCAAATTCTCACGTTTTGTTTCAATAAGTATTCTTGATACTGTGGTAAGAAATCTTTCTGGATTCCTATAAAAATCATCAAGACGACCAGACCTTTTAATAATTTCGGCGATTGTTGCTCTTAAGAGATTTGTTGAGTCTTGAAGTCTTCTGACCAAATCTGGTAATGAGTTTGTTTCATAATCACTAATAATTATTCCCCCGCCATAAGAGGCGGTTTCTTCAGCAATAACCCCGGCATTTACTATATCCAGTTTTGCTAGTTCACGATATATTCTTTCAGGTTTTATTTCTTCCATTTCCTTAATTGCTAAAATACTTCTTTGTTTGAATTGATTAATGTCCATATTGACTCGATAGACTGTTTTATTTTTGATGCGATTCCAAAAAGCCTTAAAAGTGGCCGACATATATACTTCTTTATTTATTTTTACTTGAATCTTTGCATTAGCATCTTTAATTTCGATTTCGCGTGAAAGTTTTCTTATACGTTCAATAATTGGTTCTTTAAATTCTATAAATTGTTCCGGTATATCAAGAACATCATTTTTTATATCTTCAAAGAACTTATCGTTTACTTTTCCTAGGTTACTTAAATATCCAGCATCCTTGATATGCTTATATAAAAGTTCTGAGTCAATTTGGCTCAATTCCAACATTTTTCTATCTTTATTATAAGTAACAACACCATTGAAACTCCCTGCCTCAATAACTCCAAATTTATATCCAGCATCTTTTTCAAATTCATGTTGAAGATTAGCTGCAAAATCACGGTATGACTCATTAGCAATTACACTGAGAACATTATAATTCATATCTCTTACACGATTTAAATTTTGATCAACACAAATTCTCAAGCCACGACCAATTTTCTGTCGTTTTGTTAATTGATCGGTTGTCTCAACTAATGTGCAAACCTGGAAGATATTAGGATTATCCCAACCTTCTTTTAGCGCTGAGTGAGAGAAAATAAAACGTACTGGTTCATTAAAACTGAGTAATCTTTCCTTATTAACCATGATTAAATGATATGCAGACTCATCACTAGCAGAATCACCGGATGAGGAATCTACGAATTTCTTGTTTTTGTCTATAGAAAAATAACCTTGGTGAATTAATTCTGGATCAAACGACAATTTATCTTTATAAAGATCTTTAAGGTATTTGTAAGGACCATTAATTAATTTAGTGTATTCTTCTTCAAACCACTTTGCATAAAGCCCTTTAATCGGTTGATCACCATCATATTGTCTATATTTCGCTACTTCATCAATAAAAAATAGACTTAATACTTTAATACCCTTGAATAGATAATTATGTTCTTTCTTTAAGTGAAGCTCGATCGTTTCTTTTATTTGAGCACGCTTAATAATTTCAGGGTTCACATCACCAATGATTTGCCCGATTTTTAGATGTTCACCATTCAAGAAGGTTATGCTTTCATTCCCTGGAAATGCATCGATGTCATTTACTATAAAATTTAAGTCTTTATAATAATCAACTTCATTTGATTTTTCCCACATATCGTCTTGAGGATAAACCACAACTTTCTCCTTCAAAATAGTAGCGGATTTTTTCTGTTTTTTATAGATCTCTATACTTGCTGAAAATTTAGGTTTTCCAGAAACACTTATGAGTTTAACAAAAGCTTGACTAGTATTGACATCACTAACAATAGAAGACACTTCAATTTGCTTAACCAAATGATCAGAATACGCATCAACAGGGGTTAATCGATACATTAAATTAAATAATTGCCGATGGGTCGCTGAATACCTAATTATAAATAGTGGCTTTAAATACGAAATTGCTTTTTTTGCATTTTCCGTGTTATCAACGGATTGTGGTTCATCAATAATTACAACTGGATTTGTATTAGAAATTAGGTTAATCGGCTTATTTCCGGATAATTTATCGTGAGCCCTGTGGATTATATTTGCTTTAACTTCTCTTTCGGGGTCATCAAAACTCTTTTTAAATGAATCAATATTGATTATCATTATTTCAATATTCGAGCTTGTAGCAAAAGCTTGTACATCATTTAGTCGATTTGAATCATATACGAAGTAGTGATACACAACGTTTTCATAATGCGCTTTAAAGTGACTTTCAGTATTTTGAAAGCTTTTATACACACCTTCTTTTATAGCAATACTTGGTACAACAATAATGAATTTGGTTAGTCCATATTGTTTATTTAGTTCAAGAATCGTCTTTGTATAAACGTATGTTTTACCAGTTCCAGTTTCCATTTCTATTGTAAAATTACGATCATAAAGATTAGTTGATCTCATAATTCCATTCTCAAGTTGAATTTTCCTAACATTCTCCATTAATTCCACATTGGTTATTGTTAATTTGTTTGAATATCCCTTTAAATAAGAGATGTCTTCGCCTTGCAAGTCTAGTCTTTCTTCTTTGGTACTGCTTTTAGAAATGTCGATGGTAAAAAGAGAACTCTTTTTAACAGATCCATCGAATATTCTAACAATTGAGTTTACAGCATCTGTTTGATACTGTTGAATTTCGTACTTGAATTCCATGTGGCTTTCTAGATACTCTTTATTTCTTCTACGCCAGCTTTTAGCAAAGCATAGATAGCATTGTCTTTAGCATTATCATCTTTAAAACCAGTTTCATCAAAAATTACAGTTCTTGGTTTTAATTTAGCAATCTCATTAACAGTTTGATCAGTAATATATTTATCTAAGCAAACTAAAAGATAACCAGCCCCAACACTATATATTGTTTTATCCTCTATTTTGAATTCATTAATTGATTTGTCAAAGACGCCATACTTTAGCATTATTTCGTATAACACATCTTTAGCAGATCTTGCTTTACTTATTGTTTCAAAATCAAGTGACGCTTGGATTCCTTCTCTTGTTCCTTCAAAAGGTATGAAGTTTGAACTTTCAAGTTTAAACACTTTAAACCCTATATCAAGTTTATCTGGATCTATATATTCATCATCTAACATTCCTTTTGATTTTTTCTTTTCTATTAATTCTTTTACTATCAAGTCACCTGCTCTTCGTATTCTTTCTTGTCCAATTTCGCAAATATTCTTGTATCCAGCCTTATATGCTTCACTCTTTTCATCAGTTAATTCTGGCAATTGAACCATAATGAATTTTCTATTACCACCATCATCAGCATTAAGTTGCATCACTGAATGTGCGGTAGTTGAAGAACCTGAAAAGAAATCCATTATAATACTATCTTTACTTGAATATAATTGAATCATTCGTTTTACAAGTTCTATTGATTTTGGATAATCAAAATATGCTTTATCATCAAATAACTTTTTCAATTTTTTTTGTGCATCTTGTGAATGCCCAACTTCTGTGTATCGCCATAGAGTCATTGGAGTAATGGAATTTTTCACATCTGTTAAAAATCTTTTCATTGATGGAACATTATTCCCGTCTGGGCCAAACCAGATTCTATTATCACGAACATATTCATTAAAAGTAACTTGATCTATACTCCAGCAACGACCAGCCGGAGGAAATACTTTTCTACCACTTGGCGTTATAACCTCGTACAATTTTGATTCAATCACTGGTCCAACAGATAGATCACTAGATTTCCAAACACCACGTTCATCATTATCAGGATTACTATAACGATCATCAGCATCACTAGATCTTGGTAATCCATTACAAACGGCTTTATCTAAATTCTTTGCATAACAAAGTGCATAGTCATGATTTGGTGAAAAATGTTTTTTTAGATTTACTGGCGAATATGCCCTTTCCCAAATTATTGTTGCTAGAAAATTATTCTCACCAAAAATCTCATCAGTAATCTTTCGCAGATTATGAATTTCATTATCATCTATACTTATATAGATTACCCCATCACTTGTAAGTAAATTTCTAGCTAAATACAGCCTTGAATACATCATATTTAGCCAATCAGTATGAAATCTACCATTTGTCTCAAGATTAGATTTTGAAGCTTGATTGGTTTGTTCAATATAATTCTTTATGTTGTCGGTAAAGTTATCCTTATAAACGAAATCATTCCCTGTGTTATAGGGTGGATCAATGTAAATCACTTTTATTTTATCGGAATATGTTTTTTGAAGTAATTTCAAAACTTCTAGATTATCTCCTTCAAAATAGTAATTTCCTGTTAAATCCCAATTTCTACTATCACTTATTTTCGGTGATAAGGTGCCTGTTGAAGGAGTTTGAGTCAACCTAATATTGTTTCTCTTTCCATTCCAAGTAAATTGATATTTTTCTTGCCTTTCATCAACGTTTTCACCCAACAATGTTTTAAGTACATCAAAATCAATCATCTCACCTTCAGTAAAAGCAGCCGGGAATAATTCTTTAAGTTTAATAATGTTTTGGTCAGCTAAATTTTCATCTTTTACTTTATCCATTGCTATTATCCTCTTTCATTTTGGTTTCAATATCCTTAAGTCTACTTCTTTTATCTTGAACTTCAATATGAATATCCATTTTTTTGGACATCATCGACTCGCGTTTGTATTGATCTTCAAGTTGCTTTATTGATGACTTTATCGAGTTGTATTCTTTAATGATGTTACGCGTGTATTGAACATCACTTTTTGATTTAGGATAATAATTAATCATCTGTATTAATTGCTCGTTGATTAGTTTTGTACTTAAGACATCAATTATCTGTTTCAAGTTTTTTGCCTTGTATTTTTCGTAATTTAAGTCATTGAGGAAAGGATTCATTACTTCTTCTTGGCAGAAATTGTCCGTCGTTATTATCTCATCAATGACTGTTTTATCAGAGTCTTGTTTATTTTGTCTTTTTATACTACAAGAGATGTAATAGGAATTATTGTATTCATAAACTGCTATCACTGGGTTTTGGAAAGCTTGATGTATTTTTTCGTTAGTGTAGTTAAAGTTCTTGTTATCCTTTAATACAACCGCTAGAACTAAAATAGACTCGTATCTATACACATCATCTATAAACTCAAGGATCCTAGTAGTGTCCTTGTCTAGTAAAGCTTCAAGATATACCGATTGAATAGAGTTAATTAGACTTTTTTTATCGAGTGTCTGTAATTCAAGTTGATTTAGAATATCTTTAACAAGAACTTTCTCATGAATCAAGGATTCTTTTGGAAACCCAAAATA
>Ga0247839_1000679_pt1 | contig 59410 bp, 53 predicted proteins | sample LaCruzMarch2015__6_FD_192405 | JGI IMG/M metagenome (GOLD analysis project Ga0247839, IMG submission 192405) | Freshwater microbial communities from meromictic Lake La Cruz, Castile-La Mancha, Spain - LaCruzMarch2015_16m | ecosystem: Environmental > Aquatic > Freshwater > Lake | place: Spain...
CGCAAGGAATGACATTGGATCAAGTGAGGGCCATTGGCATAGATGCCCTGAGCCGGAGCCTCGGGCCTGTTGGCATGATAAGATTCTTGCAGCAGACGGAAACAGGGTGGGGCGATTATACAACCGATAGAGAAAAATGGCTCAGCGATCCAGACTTAAGAGAACTATTCACTGCGATCAAGGCTAGCGAAGGATCAACTCGGCACGCCGGATGACGCCGCAAGAGCGCAACGCCTGTGAAAAAAGAGAAAATCTGGGACAGTACGGCCTGGCAAGGCTGCGGGGAAACCGGCGCCGGTGCGGCCTGGCAAGGCCGCGTGTTCTAGCGGGTGAGAGTCCCGCCTGGGTCATCGTGAGCCGCGAGCCCAGTATCGCGCCTTGCGGCGTAGCCGGTAACGGACGCGGCGATGCGTAGGCTGATGCGCAGGCGCGGGATACTAGCGGGATACTAGGGACAGACCACGGTTTCGAGACTCGATCGGCAGTTCGATCTGATTCGCGTCCGGGGGCTCTTTTTTCGGTCGCCCCGATTTGCCGGGCCATGTACGCCGACCAACCATCGCGGCGATCTGCCGCTGGAAGGGATCGCTGCCCAAGGCAAATCCCCCGTTGGTCGCGTCGCGCAGCGCCACAATCCGGCTCTCAGAGATCCCGTCGGCGAACAGACTGCGGCGGCGCGAGCGTCGTTTTCCCCAGCGTCAGATAGAGCCTTCGGACGTGATAACCGGACAAGGGGCGGGTTTCAAACCCGCCCCTACACGAAGGTCTGTCTGGATATCAGGTGCGAATGCGATAAAGCGGGTGCGCAGCGACAACGGGGTCGGTGAGTCCGAGCGCATTGCAGCGGTCGCTCGCCCAGGAGTATTCTTCCGCGGTGGGCAACATGCGCGCCCGCACCGGGTTGCGTTCGATGTCGCGCCGGCAAGCGATGCGATCACTGTCGGCTTCGATAACCGTTGAGCGGAAGCGGCCCTCGAAACGCGTCCCTGTTCGGTGGTCGGTACGGTTGACGTACTGAACGTAACGCTGCCCGAGACCCTTCATCAGCCGACCCGGTCCGCGGTCGGTTTCCGGAGTCGCCGGCAGATGAACATGGTTGGTCATCAGGTCATCAGGTCATCAGGTCATCAGGTCATCAGGTCATCAGGTCAGCGTGAACGCGAACCGACTCTGCGCGTTTACCGTTGGTCGCGAACGGCGCGTAGTGACACGACAGTCACCTTGGTCTGTCGGCACATCGGCTTTTTGGGCCCTTCGAAGGTCACGACTTCTTCCGCCGCCCCGACGGCGGCTGCCGCAAGATGCAATGCATCAAGGGCGGAGAGTTCCTGGCGCCCAGCCAGCACGAGCGCGTCCTGGACCAGTGCACCGGTCACCGGGATATCCTCGGCGACCGATAAGATCGCCTGCATGAAAGCGATGTCGACGGTCCGACGGTAATGGCCCGGTTTGGGTAGAACCTCCAAGCGGACGAAATCGCTGGTGAGGAGCTGGCGCTCTGGGTCATCCAATACGGCACGCGCCCAGCCGCGGGACTCGGCATCGCCGTTCCAGGCCGCAATCAGGACATTGGCGTCCAGATAGGTGCGTCGCTTAGTCATCGCGCTCGCCACGGCGTCGCTCGGCCTCCGCCGGCACCGCGTCCCAGGCCATAGGGTCGGGGAGATCCCCGGTTTGGGCCGCCTGCGCGCGCAACGCCTCCAGTTGGCGCCACAAGTCGGTGCGCGGTGCCGTGCTCTCGTCTATCGGGGCAATCGGCGCGCTTTGGGTTGACGCCAGGGCAATCTCGGGTGGGTCTATGGTGACAGCCAGACGGTGCCGGCCAGGAGACACGCTGGGCGGCAGGCGCAACACAACACCACGGTGTTTGTCTACTTCGCAATCGAAGGTGAATGTCTGCACTCTCGTCCCTTGGTAAGATTCGCTGTAAGCAGTTGAGCGCGATAGGCTGCCTTGACCGCGCCCCGATCATGACTTGTCGCGACACAGGCCGCAAAGAAACCGAGGACAGACCCTGAGGTATCCCCACTTCATCCGCAGTCAGCCGGTATTCAGACCCAATTTTCGATGGTTAATCCACTGACTCGGCTGAATTCATCAACATTGTTCGTCACCAGTGTACAACCAAGGTGGCGGGCATGGGCGGCAATCAGCAGGTCGTTGGACCCGATGGGTGTCCCTCTGGACTCCAACGCATTACGGATCTCCGCATAGACACCGGACGCCTCTTGCGGCCAATCCAGCACCAGACAATAGGCTAGAAAATCAGCCAGAGCAGCGGCGTTGTCCTCCCGTCGCTGACTCTTCTGAATGCCGAATTGAAGCTCAGCCAGGACGATCGCGGAGATCCCAAGCTCCCCGATAGCCACCCGCCGCAGCAGCGTCTGCACCTGTGGGGGATGGTGTTTCATGACGTAGATGCAGGTATCGGTGTCGAGCATCCAGCGCATCAGAGGACGTCCCGGGTCTGGGATGGAGGGTCGTCAATCGCGTCGGGAAAATCCTGCGTCAGCCGCAGCCCCCGCGCAAAATAGTCATCCCAGGAGCGTGGCTTGGGGGTGAGGACGAGACTGTCGCCGTCGCGGCGAATCAGCACCTCGTCGGCGTCGATCTCGAGGTCGCGGGGCAGTCGCACCGCTTGGTTGGTCCCGTTGCGAAAAAGCCTGGCGGTGCGTGGCGGGTCGGGGCCGGCGGCGGGTGAAGCAGCAGAATGGTCGATCATGGACGCTCGTTGGCCTATGTTGCTCGCATATGTTTAGTCTAGCGTTGGTTCGGCTCGGACGCCAGTCGGCTTCGCGAAGAATGGCATTCGATCGGGTTGCGGCGGGCTGCGCGTAAGCCCTACCGGGTGAGCGCGGCTGCTGGCGCGATGGTCGTGAATGGATCTCGTCGGCGAACAGACTGCGTTAGCGCGAGCGCCACTCAGCGTCGCGCTCGCCCAGCGTCAGATCAAGCGGGTGCGCAGCGACAACGGGGTCGGTGAGTCCGAGCGCATTGCAGCGGTCGCTCGACCAGGGGTATTCTTCGGCGGTGGGCACCATGCGCGCCCGAGCCGGGTTGAATGCGATGTCGCGTCGGCAAGCGATGAGGTTGCTGTCGGCTTCGATAACCGATGAGCGGAACCGTTCCTGTTCGGTGGTAGGTAAGGTTGACGTATTGAACGTAACGCTGCCCGAGACCCTTCATCAGCCGACCCGGTCCGCGGTCGGTTTCCGGAGTCGCCGGCAGATGAACATGGTTGGTCATCAGGACGTACAGCGTGGACGCGAACCGACTCGGTTGCCGCGGGAGTCGCCAGCGCGGGAGAAACGCGCGGTCATCGGACTCGGAAAAGAAGATCGCAGCCCGGTCGATACCGCGCAGAATAGCGTGCAGGGGGTAGCCGACGGCGACGATGCGAGCGTGTCTGGGCATGCCGACCGGTCGTGTCGTTGCTACGAATGCTTCAGTTTAGTTAGGACACTGTGGTCTGTCCCTGGTTGTCAACTCGGTACGCCGAATGACGCCGCCAGAGCGCAACGCCTATGAAAAAAAGAGAAATTCTGGGACAGTACGGCCTGGCAAGGCCGCGTGTTCTTGTGGGTGAGCGTCCCGCCTGGGTTATCGTGAGCCACGAGCCCAGTGTATCGCGCCTTGCGGCGTAGCCGGTAACGGACGCGTCGATGCGTAGGCTGATGCGCAGGGCGAGGTGCAAAGGTCGCGGGTGATGCCGACACTGAAGGTGTTGAGCCCCGAACGTTTTTGTTGGTGAGTGCTGACGGTTTTGTCCCGCCGGTAGGCAACGAGGCGCTGCGCGATAGCGAGCGGCGCCGGTACTCCCCGGGGTCCGAGGCCTTGTCGAGCCTGACATTGAGAAGACGCGGTCACCAGGGAGATTCAAGCACCGGTCCCTGGGATGCGGGCACCCATGAATACGTGTAAGAGCGAGGACATGGGCGGCGCTGCTTGGAAGTCGGAGCCATCCATCGTCGCGTCGATGCCGGGGCAGCCTTGCGGGTGGCGGCTTGAGACAATGCGCGATCGATACGCGGCCCGACGCCGAGAGGAGCGGTTGCGGGGGCTGTCGCCGGAGGAGTTGGTTCGCAGTCTGCGCCCCGAAGACCGGCTACTCGGACTCAGCAACGAGGAACTTGTCCGGCTAAAAGACCTGCTGGAGCGCCGGACATCCGGCCAGCGCTAACCCTTGCGCGGCCTTGGTCATCGTTCCGGCCACTGGAGGTCGAGGCTTTAGCCGGTCCGGCGCGCAGACACCAATGATTTTCTTTGAGATCTCGGGAATCGCTACCGGCTAAAGCCTCGGCCTCCAGTTGCGGACAGGCCGACGGCGGCCGAAACGATGATCAGCCGGGATCTGGCCATCGCGGTGGTGGAGACCACCTCAGCGTTGCGTTCCGACTCAGCACGGGTGCGCACCCGCACCCCGCGCAGAGCGTGGTAGGCACGCCGCGCCAGGCGGTAAGCCGGCTCACCGCAATTCGCGACGATCACATAGAGATCGACGTCGCTGTCGGCATCCGGCTGACCCCAGGCGTAGGAGCCGAACAGGACCACCCGCTCGGGCGACAGGGCGGCGACCACACGATCGGCGATCTCGCGAATCTTGGCGTGGTTGGCGGGCGGCATCTCTGGAGGTCTTGCCTTTGGCGTATGGGGACGGATTGGCGGGGCAGTATTGCGGCGCGGATTGAGTCTGGTCAAGCCGCGCGTAATCGACGTTAACGATGTCGTTCAGGCGCGCCACGGCACTGGTCTGTCGCAATCCGAATTTGCTTCAGCACTCAACATTTCAAAGCGAACACTCAAATGAGTGGGAGTTCGGTCCGATTCGCGTCCGGGGGCTCTTTTTTCGGTCGCCCCGATTTGCCGGGCCATGTATGCCGACCAACCATCGCGGCGATCGGCCGCTGGAAGCGATCGTTGCCCAAGGCAAATCCCTGTTGGTCGCGTCGTGCAGCGCCGCAATCCGGCTCTCAGGGATCGCGTCGGCGAACAGACTGCGGTGGCGCGAGCGTCGTTTTCCCCAGCGTCAGATAGAGCCTTCGGACGTGATAACCGGACGTAGGGGCGGGTTTCAAACCCGCCCCTACACGAAGATCTGTCTGGATATCAGGTGCGAATGCGATAAAGCGGGTGCGCAGCGACAACGGGGTCGATGAGTCCGAGCGCATTGCAGCGGTCGCTCGCCCAGGGGTATTCTTCCGCGGTGGGCACCATGCGCGCCCGCACCGGGGTGAGTGCGATGTCGCGTCGGCAAGCGATGAGGTCGCTGTCGGCTTCGAGGCCTTGATCGTAATCCCGGCCAGCGGCGTGCGTAGTCAGGGCTTCCAGCCCTGACGGTCAGGCCAGGATGGCCTGACTACGCATCCGGCGAGCCCAAGTGGCCGGAATCTTGATCGAGGCCGGCTTCGATAACCGATGAGCAGCGGCCATCGAAAAGCGTCCCTGTTCGGTGGTCGGTACGGTTGACGTACTGAACGTAACGCTGCCCGAGACCCTTCATCAGCCGACCCGGTCCGCGGTCGGTTTCCGGAGTCGCCGGCAGATGGACATGATTGGTGCCCGCAAGCCCCGCCCGTGCGAGCGAGCCACTTAGACAACGACCAATAGGAGACAGAATGCCCGCTGCAAACAGTTACGACACTGACGTGATGGCTTGGGCCAACGAACAGGCTCGGCTGCTCCGGGCCGGTCGTTTCGACGCCCTGGACATCGAACATATCGCTGATGAGATTGAAGACGTGGGAAAGAGCGAACAACGCGCATTGGCAAGTCGAATGGCGGTGCTCCTGGCCCATCTGCTCAAGTGGCAACTTCAACCGGAACGGCGCGGCGCCAGTTGGGAAATCACCGTCCGCAATCAGCGGAAGGCGATTACGTTACACCTTAAGCAGGTCCCCAGTTTGAAGGCGAAACTAGACGATGCCGAATGGTGGGATGTCGTATGGGGTGATGCGATATCCCAAGCGGCAAATGAAACCGGGTTAGGCGATTTCCCGGAATCGTGTCCATGGACCTTCGATCAAGTCATGAATCCGGACTTTTGGCCGGCACCGCTCTTGCTCTATTAGGCCAGCAGGCCGTGTCCTTTCGGCAAGCCTGCATGACACAACTAAGTAGCGCCATTCGGGACAGACCACGGTGTCGAGACTCGATCGGCAGTTCGATCTGATTCGCGTCCGGGGGCTCTTTTTTCGGTCGCCCCGATTCGCCGGGCCATGTACGCCGACCAGGCCTTGGTCATAAATCCGGCCACCGCGCGATCGGCACGGTCGTCGGTCCGCACAGCGGACCCTACAGGTCACGGCGTTACCGTGAATTTCTCAACATTGTTCGTGACCAGTGTACGACCAAGGTGACCGGCATGGGCGGCAATCAGCAGGTCGTTGGACCCGATGGGTGTCCCTCTGGACTCCAACGCATTGCGGATCTACGCATAGACACCGGACGCCTCTCGCGGCCAATCCAGCACCAGACAATAGGCTAGAAAATCAGCCAGGGCAGCGGCGTTCTCCTCCCGTCGCTGACTCTCTTGAATGTCGAATCGAAGCTCCGCCAGGACGATCGCGGAGATCCCAAGCTCCCCGATAGCCACCCGCCGCAGCCGCGCCTGCACCTGTGGGGGATGGTGTTTCATGACGCAGATGCAGGTATCGGTGTCGAGCATCGAGCGCATCAGCGGACGTCCCGGGTCTGGGATGGAGGGTCGTCAATCGCGTCGGGAAAATCCTGCGTCAGCCGCTGCCCCCGCGCAAAATAGTCATCCCAGGAGCGTGGCTTGGGGGTGAGGACGAGACTGTCGCCGTCGCGGCGAATCAGCACCTCGTCGGCGTCGATGCAGCGTCAAGAATCCGATTGACAAGCCCGCAGAATGCATATACATTTTGCCGATGATCGCTTGGGATGAGTCAAAGCGAAGGGAAAACCTTCATAAGCACAAGATTGATCTATCCGATCTGGAGCCGGTTTTTGACTATCCAATGATCACAACTGAAGACAACCGTGAAAGCTACGGTGAACTGAGGCTGCAAAGCCTGGGCATGTGGCAAGGCAAAGTTGTCTTTCTGGTTTGGACTCCGCGCGGCGATGACGTCGCACATTTAATCTCTTGCCGCTATGCCGACCGCAAAGACGCCGATGAGTACTTCCGCTCGATTTAGCCCGTCTGAAATTGAAGCTGCAAAGGCAGCTGCGCCTACCTCGTCAGGAGATAATGGCAGAGTCGATTGGTGCGACGCAACCGTTACTGCGGGTGGCGGCGTGGCAGCCACCATTTCAGCGTTGCGGCGAACTCGAGGACCAAACAAACGTCCCCCGAAAGAGCAGGTCGCTATCCGGCTGGATCCTGAAGTTGTCGGTGCTCTTCGGGCTAGTGGTCCGGGATGGCAGACGCGAGTTAACACAATCCTAAAGGAATGGCTGGCCACCCATCCAGTTAAAAGCTAACCGTCGAAGGCGAAGGGGTCACTGAGGCTAACGGGAGGCGAACCGGGTCAGTAGGCCATCGAACGGTTGGACCTAGCCACGGGAAACCGGAGACAGACTCGAATGGCGCTAAGTTAAGCACGAGACCAACTTAAAACAGTGACTGAGTCGGTTTGTTGGCTGGCTGAAACGCTCTAATTCAAATTTGGTAGGGCTTAAAGCCTGGCCCCTTATCCGGGAAGGGTGGTCGCCCGTTTCCAATCGTCGCGTTCAATCCAGCCGTTTCTTGAACCGCAACGAGGCGACGACCAGCCCGACCAGCATGAAGCCGACCAGCCAGAGGGTGTCGAAGGCGACCTCGTGCAAACCGGCGCCGCGCAGCACCACGGCGCGGATCGTCCGCATGAAATGGGTCGCCGGCAGGACTTCGGCGATGTATTGCGCCGGCACCGGCATGCCCTCGTACGGGAACATGAAGCCGGACAGCAGGATCGAGGGCAGCAGGATGAACACGGTCATCTGCATCGCCTGCAGCTGGCTGGTCGCAATGGTCGACAGCACCAGGCCGAGCGCGAGGCTGGCGCCGATGAAGGCGAGTGTGGTGACCGCGAGCGCGCCAAGCGAGCCGTCGAGCGGCACCGCGAAGATCAGATGGCCCAACAGCAGGATGATGGCGGTCTGCACGAGGCCGATGCCGATGTAGGGGATGATCTTGCCGAGCATCAGCTCGAGCGGGCGTACCGGGGTGTTGATCAGCATCTCCATGTTGCCGCGCTCACTCTCGCGCACGATCGCCGCCGAGGTGAACATCACCATGGTCATGGTGAGGATGACGGCGACGAGCCCTGGGACGATGTTGATCGCCGTGCGGCTCTCCGGGTTGAAGAAGAGCGCCACCTCGAAGGTCGGTGTCATGCGGTTGACGGGCTGACGCAGCAGTTCCCCTAGCGGCATCGTGCGCAGCCCCTTGATGGCCGCCGCGATCATGGTATCCGAGCCATCGACGAGCCATTGCGCGACCGGGCGGCTGGTCTGCCCGTCGGTCGCGGGCGGGGACTCCATCCGGGGGCTGACGCTGGCGCTGCGCGCGACCCGCTGGCTCACATCGCTCGGGATGATCAGCGCGGCCCGCACCCGCCCGGCCCTGATGGCCTCCTGGGCCGCGGAGACCTCGGCGTAGCGCGCGGTAAAGCGCACCACCTGCGTCGCCTCGACCGTCTGCGCCAGCACCTGGCTCAAGGCGGTATTCGACTGGTCCACCAGGGCGACCGGAATGTCGCGTACATTGGTATTGATCGCATAGCCGAACAGCGTGAGCTGGATCAGCGGGATCATGACCACCATGCCGAAGGTGGTGCGGTCGCGCCGCAGTTGGGTCAGCTCCTTGGTCAGGATCACCAGGATGCGTCGCAGCGAGAGCCGCAGGCCGTTCATGCGCGCGCATCCCCGGTACTGGTGACGAAGACATCCTCCAGGCTCGGGTGGACCGACTCCAGGCGGGTCGGCATCGGGTTCAGGCGTTGGGCGCGCAGCCAGGCCACCGGATCGGGGATGCGCTCGTGCACCAGGACGCGCAGCCGGCTGCCGAGCTGGGCCGCCGAGACCACCTCGGGCAGCGCGGTGAGTTGCGGTTTCAAGGCGCGCAGGTCCGATCCCTCCACCTCGACCACATGCGCGCCCATCGCCGCCATGAGCGCGGCCGGGGCGCCGTCGGCACACTTGCGGCCATCCTTCAGGATCGCGAGCCGGTGGCAACGCTCGGCCTCGTCCATGTAGTGGGTCGAGACCAGGATCGTCGCCCCGGCGTCCACCAGGTCGAAGAGCCGCTCCCAGAAGTCGCGGCGATTTTGGGGATCGACCGCCGAGGTCGGCTCGTCGAGGAAGAGCAGCGGCGGCTCGTGGACGGTCGCCGCGGCCAGGGCGAGGCGCTGGCGCTGCCCGCCGCTCATCTGCCCGGCGCGGCGATCACGCAGCGGGCCCAGGGCATAGGTCGCCAGCAGGACCTCGATGCGTTGCCGGGCGGCGCGGCGTCCCAGCCCATAGACCGCGCTGACGAAGCGCAGGTTCTCCACCACGGTCAGGTCATCGTAGAGCGAGAACTTCTGGGTCATGTAGCCGATGCTGCGCTTGAGCCGCTCGGCATCGCGCGGGAGTTCGTGGCCCAGCACCCGCACCTGGCCCGCGGAGGGGGTCAAGAGCCCGGTGAGCATCCGCACCGTCGTCGTCTTGCCCGAGCCGTTGGGGCCGAGAAAGCCGTAGATGGTCCGGGGCTCGACGGTCAGGTCCAGGGCGGCGACCGCGGTCAGGTCGCCGAACGTGCGTGTCAGCCCGCGCACCTCGATCACCGGCTCGGTCACGGCATCTCCACCTGGGCCGGGACCCCATTGGGCAATTCGGCCGCGTCGTCGGGCAGCTCCACCTGGGCCAGGAACATCAGGCGGGCGCGGTCGCTCGCGTTCAGGGCATAGTAGGGGGTGAAGGCCGGGTCCGAGCTGATCCAACGCACGGTGCCTTCGAAGACCCGGTCGAGCCCGTCCACATGGACCTTGAGCCGGGTCCCCTTGGTGATTTTGACCCGATAGGGCTCGGGGACATAGACGCGCGCATAGGGGGTCTTGCCGGCCAGCAGGATGGCGATCGGGCTGCCGACCGCGACGCGCTCGCCCAGGTTCCAGGGCAGGTTGTCGAGCAAGCCGTCGCGGGTGGCGACCACCGTCAGGTCAGCCAACAGCACCTGTTCGTAGGCGTATTGCGCCTGTGCGGCCTCGAGCGCCGCCTGGGCCGCCGCGATCTCCTCGGGGCGGGTGCCGGCCAGCAGTTCGTCGAGATGGAATTTGGCCTCGTCGAGCCGCGCGGCGGCGGCGTCGCGCAGGGCGAGATAGCGATCGACATCGGCCTGGCTGACGGCCTTGCGGTCGAGCAGTGCGCGATTGCGATCGTAGGTGATTTCCGCCTCGCGCAGGTCCGCCGTGCGGCCGGCCACCTGCGCGCGCGCGGCGGCGATGTCCTGGGTGCGCGGGCCATTGCGCAGTTGCAGCAGCTTGGCTTCGGCCTGCGCGGCCTGGGCCTTGGCACGGTCGACCGCGGCGCGCTGTTGTTGGTCGTCGAGCCGTACCAGTACCGTGCCCGCGGTGACCGGGGTGCCCTCCGCCACCGGCAACGCGACGATCACCTCGGCGACGGTCGCGGTGAGCGCGATGCGGTCGCGCTCCAGGGTGCCGAGCGCAAGTCCCGGCTGGGTGTCGGAGCAACCGGCAAGCAGCAGCGCGAGCCCGATCAGTACTAATCGACGCATACGACGGACCAGGAAATTCAACCAATCGAGATCGAATGGGCCCTGGATCATAGCCGCGCGAGCGATACCGGGCAAGCGCGTTTGCCGCTGAGGGTGCGATTCAAAGTGATGTGGTCGCAGACGCGCGTAGGATGGGCCGAGCGAGAGCGATGCCCATCCGGCCACCGCGACGCTTGAGGATGGGTATCGCTCTCGCTCTACCAATCCTACCGAAAGATCTGGTCCCAACAAACCACATCACTTTTGATCACACTCTGCCGCTGAGTCGGGCAGTGTGGGGGTAGGATTTGAGTTCGACCAGCGGATCGCTTGATAAGGCGCTCCGGCCGCACCCCGACCGCCGCACACCGCGGCGGACGATTCCGCTCGTGCCGGGCCGCTGCCGACCGCGGCGCTTCGCCCCGCCGAGCCCGACCGCCGCGCATGCGGGCTGCCCCATCCAACCCCACACCGCCCGACTCAGGTGCAAACGCGCTTGTCCGATGTCGCTTGCACGGCTATGATCCGGGGCCTGTTCGGTCTCGGATGGTTAAATTTCCTACCTGTTTCCTACCCATCCGTTCCTGCTGGAGGCCGGTCACGCCGTCTCGCCGCCCAGGAGAATGGGCTGAGCACGCTCGACGTGGACGGCTGCCGCGACGGCGTGCTCAACCGCCTGCTCGGCCTGTCGAAGCCATAGGAAGGCGTGGTCTACGCGGTCTCGGTGGGATGCCTGCCCTGAGGGCTGCGCTTATGATGCTTTTCAGGCAGAAATGCCGACCGCCGGGGCGGGAAGCTCGATAACCTTCTTGGTTCTCGCACACCCGGGAACGGACGTGCTGACGCTTATCGAGAAGACCCCAACTCCGCTGGGAGACCCCCAATGGACCGCCTTTCCTTGACACGCCTGCCGGCCGTCGCGGTGCTGGCTGCTGCGGTGGCACTGTCGTGCACCGCGGACCCATCGGCGATCTTCGAGGACCTTGGGCTGATCGGTGCAGGCCTGGATTATCCGCACTCGCCGGAGCAGCTCGCGCGCCGCCGAGAAGCCGATTATCGCCCCTGTCTGAACGCCTATGCGCGCGTCGATGCAGCGAAACGCCGATTGTTTGCTTGGGGACACGAGCGAGCACTCCAAAGGACACTCGAAACGATCGCCGCGGCGTGCTCGGAAGCCGAAGTCGAGATCGCCTGCCAGGGGGCGGTCAGCGCCTTGGCCTTCTTTTCTTCGTCCGAAGACGATACCGCCATTCGCGACTTTCTTTCCAATGCACCCCCGGCGGTCGTCGCACGTATGTACGGGCTTGACGGCGCATGGCTGTCCAACCGACACGACCCGGCGTTGTGGAGGGCGTGGATCGATCAGAGCGGGCAGCTTTCGGCCGAAGACAAAGAAGCCCTCCAACGTCGCCTCGACGCCGGAAAGCGAAGCGAATTCTAGGCCGGCCTAGGCCATGGCGCAGGAGCAGGTAGAACTTGCGGGAGATCCGGGGCGGAAATCTGGCCTTGATCGTAATCCCGGCCAGCGGCATGCGTCGTCAGGGCTTCCAGCCCTGACGGTGTCAGGCCAGGATGGCCTGACTACGCACCCGGCGAGCCCAAGCGGCCGGAATCTTGATCGAGGCCGCCGCGGTCTTGTGCCAAGACCGCGACCACGCCTAAGGTGATTTCCGAGAATTTGGATACCGGTCAGTGTAGGTGCGACTTCAGTCGCACCCGCGTCCGAGTCGGTGCGACTGAAGTCGCACCTACATCCGATGGTGGGTGGTATCCGGTGTTCCGGAAATCGCCTAAGGCCGCGTCGCCCAGGTCAGACGCGCACCCCAGCCGGAACGCTATAGCTGTCCAGCACATTGATGTAGTTGGCACGCTCGAACTGCGCCGGGTTGGGGACCGCCAACGCACTGACCCGACCGCGGAAATCGGCGACCGACTCGAAGCCTTGCTCCGCCATCCAGTGCTCGATGCCGGCCAGGATGGGCGCGACATGGGCCGGTCCCTTCTCCAGCAGGACACTGCACAGGTGCACCACGTCGGCGCCGGCGAGCAGCAGCTTGATGGCGTCCTCGGCGTTGTGGACACCGCCGGTGGCGCCCAGCGACAGGCCGTCGATCCGCCCGTAGAGGATGGCGATCCAGCGCATCGCCAGTTGAATCTCGGCCGAGGTGGAGGGCCTCAGGGTCGATTGCAGCCGCAGCCCGTCGATGTCGATATCCGGCTGATAGAAGCGGTTGAACAGGGCCACCCCGTTGGCACCGGCCGCCGCCAGTTGGGTGACCAGGTTGCCGACCGAGCTGAAGGTCGGGGACAGCTTCATGTTGATCGGAATCCGGATATGGCCGCGCAAGGCGCCCAGCAGTTCCAAATAGCGCGCCTCGACCTCGGCACCGGTCAGTTTGATGTCGCCCGCGACATAATAGACATTGAGTTCCAGCGCGTCCGCGCCGGCCTGCTGCAAGTCGGCCGCGTGCTTGATCCAGCCGCCGGGGGTCACGCCGTTGAGGCTGGCGATGACCGGGATCGACAGGGACTCTTTGAGCCTGCGAACGGTATCCAGGTATTGGTCCAGCGCGCTGGCGAAGTCGTCTTGGGCCGGCATGAAGCCGCCGCCGGCCTCGGCGAAACCGGTCTCCTGATGGTGCAGGAAGCGCACCATGGTTTCCGAATCCGCGGTGATCGCTTCTTCAAACAGGGACGCCATGATGAGGGCCGCGGCCCCGCTGTCTTCCAGCCGCCGCGCCATGCCGATGCTGCGGGTGAGCGGCGAGGCGGAGGGGACCAGGGGGTTTTTCAGTTTGAGGCCCAGATAGTCGGTCGTGAGATCCATGGGGGACTCCGTCGGTGATTCGTGAATTCGCGTTGGTCTGATCAGCCCTGCGGGGGCGGGCGCGGAAAATCCGCGCCCGCCCCTCGCGGTTACTTCGCCGCCGGTGCCGGTGCAGCGACCGGTGCGGGCGTCGGGGCTTTTTTGACCGCCAGGTGGGCTAACTGCTCATACATTTCGAAGCGCGTCTGCACATGCTGCTGGGCGAGTTGCAGATAGCGCTCGGCATCGTCGGGGTGGGTGCGGGTCAGCACGCTGAAGCGGGTCTCGCTGGATACGAACTCGCGATAGGGGATGCTGGGCGCCTTGGAGTCGATCAGCAACGGATTCTCACCCTGGGCGGCGCGCCGCGGATCGTAGCGGAACAGTCCCCAGTGTCCCGAATTCACGGCCATGTCCTGCTGCCGCAGGTTGTGCGACAGATCCACCCCGTGAGCGATACAGGGCGCATAGCAGATGATCACCGAGGGGCCGTCATAGGACTCGGCCTCCAGGAAGGCGCGCACGGTCTGCACGTCCTTGGCACCGAAAGCGACCGAGGCGACATAGACGTTCTCATAGGCCATAGCCATCATCGCCAGGTCTTTCTTGAAGCTCGCCTTGCCGGCGGCGGCGAACTTGGCAACCGCGCCCATCGGGGTGGACTTGGAGCGTTGACCGCCGGTGTTGGAGTAGACCTCGGTGTCGAGAATCAGCAGGTTGACGTTGCGCCCGCTGGAGAGCACATGGTCGACGCCGCCGTAGCCGATGTCGTAGGCCCAACCGTCGCCGCCGATGATCCAGACGCTGCGCTTGACCAACTGGCCGCAGATGCTTTCCAGGGTCCGTGCGTCCATGCCCGTCATGCCCTTGAGCTTCTCCCGCAGCGCCGCGACCCGCTCGCGTTGCTCGAAGATCCCGGCCTCGGTGGTCTGATCGGCCGTCAACAACCCTTGAACCAGCCCCTCGCCGATCTGGCTCGACAGCCGGGTGATCAATTCGCGGGCATGGACAGTCTGCTTGTCGACGCCCAAGCGAATCCCCAAGCCGAACTCGGCATTGTCCTCGAACAACGAGTTGTTCCAGCTCGGACCGCGTCCCTCGGCATTGGTGGTGTAGGGTGTGGTCGGCAGGTTACCGCCATAGATGGACGAGCAGCCGGTGGCGTTGGCGATCAGCATGCGATCCCCGAACAATTGGGTCGCGAGCTTGATGTAAGGCGTCTCACCGCAGCCCACGCAGGCTCCGGAGAACTCGAACAGTGGCTGCATCAGCATCGCGTGCTTGATCTTGCTGGGCTCGAGTTGCGTACGGTCGAAATCAGGCAGACTCAGGAAGAAGTCCCAATGGGGCTGTTCCGCTGCATGAAGCTCGGCCGCCTCAACCATGTTCAGGGCCTTGTGGTTGGGGTCCTTACGGTCACGGATGGGGCAGACCTCGGCGCACAGTCCGCAGCCGGTGCAGTCGTCCGGGGCAATCTGGTAGCTGATGGAATGGCCGGAAGGGAAGTCCTTGCCTTTCATCGGAGCGTGCCGGAAACCCGCGGGGGCCTGGCTCAGCAACTCGGACGGATAGACCTTGGAGCGGATGGCCGCATGCGGACAAACCAGCGGACATTTGCCGCACTGGGTACAGAGCGCTTCGTCCCATTGCGGGAGCTGCAGCGCGAGGTTGCGTTTCTCGAAACGGGTGGTCCCGGTAGGCCAGGTGCCGTCGACCGGCATCAGGCTGACCGGCAGTGCGTTGCCATGACCGGCGAGCAGGACCGAGGTGACCCGCCGCACGAAGTCCGGTGCATCGGCCGGCACCACGGGCGGGCGGTCGAAAATACTGCTGACCTGACTCGGCACCTTGACCTGATGCAGTCCGGCCAGCGCGGCATCGATCGCCTGGTAGTTGCGGTCCAGCAGGGTCTGACCCTTCTTGCCATAGGTTTTCTTGACCGCGGTCTTGATGTGCTCGATCGCCTCATCCTTGGGCAGGATGCCGGAGATGGCGAAGAAGGCATTCTGCATGATCGTATTGATGCGCCGACCCATGCCGGTCTCGCCGGCAATCCCATAGGCGTCGATGACATAGAAGGTGATCTCCTTATCGATCATCGCCTGTTGCAGCTTGCGCGGCAGGTCGTTCCAGACCTGATCCGCCGGGGTCGCCGAATTCAGCAGGAAGACGCCGCCTTTGCGCGCCTTTTCGAGCAGGTCGTAACGGGTGACGAAGTTCGGTTGATGGCAGGCGACGAACTTGGCCTCGTCCATGCCGACCAGATAGGTGCTCGAGATCGGTTTGGGGCCGAAGCGCAGGTGACTGATGGTGACCGCGCCGGCTTTCTTGGAGTCGTACTCGAAGTAACCCTGCCCGTAGTTGGGGGTCTCTTCGGCGATGATCTTGATGGAGTTTTTGTTCGCCGATACAGTGCCGTCCGAACCCAGTCCGTAGAAGACGCAGGCGGTGACGCCGGCGGCCGCGTCCGGCCGGAAGCTGGGATCCCAGGGCAGGCTGGAATGGGTCAGGTCATCGATGATGCCGACCGTGAAGTGATTGCGGGGCCGTTCGAGCGCCAGTTCGTCGAACACGCCCTTGACCATGGCCGGGGTGAATTCCTTGGAGGAGAGGCCGTAGCGTCCGCCGACCACGATCGGCATGGTCGCGCGCCGGCCGTCGGAAAAGGCCTGAGCCAGGGCCGTCACCACGTCCTTATACATGGGTTCGCCGTCGGCGCCGGGTTCCTTGGCGCGGTCGAGCACGCCGACGCGGGTTGCGGTCGCGGGCAGGGCGGCGAGCAGGCGGTCGGCGTCCATGGGTCGGAACAGACGGACCTTGATCAGACCGACACGCTCGCCGTGGGCGACCAGATGGTCCACCGTCTCTTCGGCGGCGCCGATGCTCGATCCCATCAGCAGGATGACGCGCTCGGCATCCGGGGCGCCGACATATTCGAACAATCCGTACTGGCGGCCGGTCAGTTCGGCAAAGCGGTCCATGAGGCGCTGCACGATCCCCGGCAGCGCCTGGTAGTGCAGGTTGACCGACTCGCGTCCCTGGAAGCAGACGTCCGGGTTCTGCGCGGTGCCGCGCAGGATCGGCCGGTCGGGATTGAGCGCGCGGGCGCGGCAGGCCGCCACCAGGTCGTCATCGATCATGGCGCGGACCACGTCGACCGGCACCCGATCGATTTTCGCGACCTCATGGGAGGTGCGGAAGCCGTCGAAGAAATGCACGAAGGGTATCCGTGATTCCAGCGTTGCCGCCTGGGCGATCAGGGCGAAGTCCATGACCTCCTGCACCGACGCCGAGCAGAGCATCGCGAAGCCGGTGGACCGGACGGCCATCACGTCCTGGTGGTCGCCGAAGATCGACAGACCTTGGGCCGCGAGTGCCCGGGCGGCCACATGCAGGACCACCGGCGACAGTTCGCCCGCGATCTTATACATGTTCGGGATCATCAGCAGCAGACCCTGGGAGCAGGTGAAGGTCGTCGCCAGCGAACCCGACTGCAGGGCCCCGTGAATGGCGCCGGCGGCACCAGCCTCACTCTGCATCTCCATGATTTCAGGGATAGTACCCCAAAGGTTGGTGACGCCCTGGGAGGACCATTCATCCGACCACTCGCCCATGCTGGAGGATGGAGTGATGGGGTAGATGGCGATGACCTCACTGGTCATATGGGCGATGTAGGCCGCTGCTTCGTTGCCGTCGAGGGTGACCATAGGCTGTTGGGGCATCGATCTGTCTCGGGTGGTAAATGGAATTATGCCGGCGACGCGGTTGCGCCGTGACGCTCGCGTTAGACCTGACGAACGCGTTCAGCCGCTATTGGCCGCTCGTTACAGCGAACAACAGCGGATCTGAGGCTCGTGGTTGAAAACGACGGCGCGCAGCCCAAACGTCCACCGCGCACCCTCGGGCGCGCGCGTAGTCTAGCGCAGGTCGCTGCCTGGCGTCATAGTCGATATTGCGACAGTCGATGATGGAACCACAGGCACCCCAGGAAGCTGAAGCAGTCGTCCGCCTGTCGAGGCGGCGGGGCGCAAATCGCCCACCGGCTTGGCTCAAACCCGGAATGTCTCACGCCAAGGGGCCAAGACGCCAAGGGTCTTCAGGCGATAGCTAAACCGGAGGCGCTCGCGGAGTGACTGGGGTCACCGCAGAATTGTGCTCTCCTTGGCGTGCTTGACGACTTGGCGTGAGATCGGTTCTTTCCAGACTCCGCGGTCGGGAGCGTTCGCCGCCAGTGTCAGGAGCTGGCGGCGGGATCGCCCTTCCCGTCGTTGGTCTTCATGCGGGCCTTCGCGGCCTTCGGGTCAGCCGTGAGCGGGCGATAGATTTCGACCCGGTCGCCCTCTTCCAGTTTGGTATCCAGTGCGGTCACTTTGCCGAAGATGCCCACCTTCTGCTGGGTCAGGTCGATCTCGGGAAACTGCGCGAGGATGCCCGAGCGATCGATCGCCTCCCGAATGCTGCTGCCCTCGGGGACCTCGACCGTCAGCCAGGCCTGGCGTTTCAGCAGCGCATAGGCAATGCCGATTTTCATTGCCGTATCCTCACACGCTATGAGCGCCGGCCATCTGGATGCCCTTGCCCGCGCGAAGGTCGAGCATGCGCTTGCCCACGACAATCAGGCCGGTGACCAGGAACCCGCCGGGCGGCAGGATAAACAGCAAGACACCCATGTCGGCCGGCATGATGCGCATCTCCATGAACTTGAATGCCGGTCCCAGCAGCAGGGAGGCGTCGGCGAACAGGGTGCCGGCACCCAGGATCTCGCGTACCGCACCGATCAGGGTGAGCGCCAGGGTGAAACCCAGCCCCATGAAGATCCCGTCCATCAGTGCCGGGAGGACCGGTTCGCGCGAGGCGAAGGACTCGAGCCGCGCCAACGGCAGGCAGTTGGAGACGATCAGCGGGATGAAGAGCCCCAGCACCTTGTACAGTTCGTGCATATAGGCATTCATCGCCAGGTCCACGAAGGTGACGTTGGCCGCCACGATCAGGATGTAAACGGGGATTCGCACCTCGCGGGTGATGTAGTTGCGAAACGTCGCCACCATCAGGTTGGAGGCGGCCATCACCACCGCGGTGGCCAATCCCATGCCGAACCCGTTGGTGGCCGTGGCGGTCATGGCCATGGTCGGGCACATCCCGAGCAGCATGACGAGGACGCCGTTGTTCTCCCACAGACCGTCGCGGACGATCCGGCCGTAACCGGGCGTGGCCATCAGTTCACCTCCAAGAGTTGCGCCTGGTGGGCGGCATAGAAATCAAGGCCGGAGCGAATGGCGGCAACCGTACCGCGGGGGGTGATGGTGGCCCCGGTGAACTGATCGAAGCGTCCGCCGTCCTTTTTCACCGCCCATTTCGCGGCCGGTGGATCACCCAGTGACAGGCCGGCGAACTGCAGAATCCAGTCGCCCTTCTTGACCTCGATCTTATCGCCCAATCCGGGGGTCTCCTTGTGGCTCAGCACCCGCACGCCCAGGACGCGGCCCTCGGCATCGACGCCGAGCATGAACTTCATCTTACCGGCATAGCCGGAGCCAAACACCTCGAAGGCAACGCCGGTGACGCGGCCGCCTTTGAGAGCCCGGTAGACCGTCAGTTCCCGGCCGGCGTCGTCCTTCAGTTGAATGGTATCGACCACGGGGTTGTTGTCGTGGATCGCGGTCGGGATCACCTGTCCGAGTGAATTTTGCCGGTCTTCCATGGCGCGGGCGGCGATGGCGTCACGGGTGACCCACTCGGTAAGCGCAAGCGCCAGCCCGAAGCCGAGACAAAAGAGCCCTAGGATGACGCCATGGATCAGTGTGCCCTGTTTCATTGCTGTCCCTCGACCGGCAAAGGATCGCCCTTGCGGGTGCGGCCGAACATCCGTGGGCGGGTGTACTGATCGATGATGGGGGTGAGCGAATTCATCAGCAGGACAGCAAAGGCCATGCCCTCGGGATAGCCGGCAAAGGTGCGAATGACCCAGGTCAGCAGTCCGACGCCGAAGCCGAACACCAGTTGACCCTTGTGGGTGACCGGGGAGGTCACATAGTCGGTGGCGATGAAAAAGGCCCCGAGAATGGCCGATCCGGACAGGATATGAAAGAATCCGGGAGCGAACCGTGTCGGATCGAAGGCGTTGAACAGGGTGCCCATCACGAACAGGGTCCCGATCATCATCACCGGGATGTGCCAGGTGATGACCCGCCGCCACAGCAGGAAGATGCCGCCGAGCAGGATCAGGCCCGCGGAGGTCTCACCTAAGCTGCCCGGTTTGAAGCCGGTGGCCAGGTCCATCAGATCGGGGGCATAGGTCAAAACGCTGCTGCGTCCGTACACTTGCAGCGACTCGGAGACCGGTACGCCGCGCGAGAGTTCAGTCTTCACATAGCCGAGCGCGGTGGCGGCGGTCACGCCGTCGGGGGTCTCACCGGCGAAGGTGATGGTCATGGCCTCGTTCAGCGTGGGCGAGCCGGTCGTGAACAAGGGGTGGGGTGCGACCCAGGCGGTCATCACCACCGGAAAGGACACCAGCAAGGCGACCCGCGCGACCATGGCCGGGTTGAACAGATTCTGACCCAGGCCGCCGAAGGCATGTTTGGCGAGCGGCATAGCGAACATGGCACCCAGGACACCGATCCACCAGGGGGCCCAGGGCGGCAGAGTCATGGCCAACAGCCAGCCGGTGAGGATTGCCGAACCGTCCGACAGGGTTGCCGAGACCGGTTTTCCGGCCAGGACCAGGCAGGCCGCCTCGGCCACCACACAGGCACCGACGGTGACCGCGAACAGCAGAATGGCCGGCCAACCGAACAAGTACAGATTGAACAGGGTCGCGGGCGTCAACGCCAGCAGCACCATGAACATGGTCCGCTGGACGGTATTCGCGGTGTGGGCAAAGGGCCCGCTGCGGGTCGCTGACTCGCCGATCATGCCCCAACCTCGTCGGCGCCGACCGCGGCCTTGGGCTTGCGGGTCAGGTTCGCGGCGCGCTGCGCGGCGAGGCGTTCGACCCGGGCGGCGCGCGCTTCGACCAGGGTCTTGGTCCGCTCACTCTTGCGGCGTTCGCGTTCCTGGGCGTTCAAAGCCCCTTTCGCATAGTTGAAATAATGCACCAGCGGGATGTGCGAGGGACAAACCCAGGAGCAACTCCCGCAGGACACGCAGTCCATGAGGCCGAGCCGCGCGGCCCCGTCCAGGTCGTCGTGACGGATATGGGCGGCGATTTCAACCGGCACCAGACCGCAGGCACAGATGGCGACGCAGGAACCGCAGCGCACGCAGGGATCGGCAGGCCGGTCGTTGATCTCCGCGGCGGTGAGGGCAAGGATGCCCGAGGTGCTCTTGACCACCGGGACATCGGTGCCGGGCAACAGGGCGCCCATCATGGGCCCGCCTTGGACCAAGCGCTCGGGGCGCTGCGCGAAGCCACCGCAGAACGCGATCAGGTCGGATACCGTGGCGCCGATCGGCGCCTCGACATTCTTGGGGGTGCGCAGCGCCTGCCCGCTGACGGTCACCACGCGTGCTACCAGCGGGTGGCCGTGGCGCACCGCGTGGTGAACGGCACGGGCGGTGGCGACATTGTGCACCACCACCCCGAGGTCCGCGGTGAGCTTGCGCGCGGGGGTCTCCCGGCCGGTGATCGCCAGGGTCAGGTGACGTTCGGACCCCATGGGATACTTTGTGGGGACCGCGACCACTTCCATGTTGGTGTGGGCCTGCGCGGCGGCCGTCATGATCGCCAGCGCCTGCGGCTTATTCTCCTCGATCGCCACGACGATCTTCGGTGCACCCAGGGCGTGGGCCATGATGCGGGCACCGTCGATCACTTCGTCCGCGTGTTCGCGCATGACCCGGTCATCGCAGGTCAGGTAGGGCTCGCACTCAGCGCCGTTGATCAACAAGGTCTCGATGCGGTGACGGATCCCCAGATTCAGCTTGACCGCGGAGGGGAAGCCGGCGCCGCCCATGCCCACGATGCCGCACTCGGCGACCCGCGCCTCGATCGTCTGGGCGTCGACCGCGAAGGGGTCGGCGATCGGTTCGGCCAGCGTGCCCCAGGCGTCGGCGCCGTCGGGTTCGATCACGATCGTCGGTTGGTGCAGACCCGATGGATGCGGGGCGGAGATCTCGGTGACTGCCGCCACGCGTCCGGAGGTTGGGGCATGCTGATTCACCGAAACCGGACCCTGACGGCGCGCGATGACCTGGCCTTTGCTGACCAGATCGCCTTCTCTGACCAATACCTCGGCTGGTACGCCGATGTGTTGTTGCAAGGGGATATAGAGCCGACTCGGCAGCGGCAGCGCCTCGATGGCACAGTCGCCGGTCAACTCCTTGCGGTATTGCGGATGGATACCGCCGCGGATCGGGAACAGCTTCATTCGCTTCTCCAGGGTCGGGCCATTCAGGCCGGTGTCATACCGGATTCAATATGTGAACGGCGGGACCGGCTCAAGGCCGCGGCATCGGGCTTGGGCCAGTGCCAGGTGGCCAGGGTGTCGGGGATCTCGATCATCCGGATGGCGTGGGTGGGGCAGACCGCGGCGCACTTGCCGCAGCCGTGGCAGACCTCGCTGACCACCGTGTGCATCAGCTTATTGGCGCCCACGATACCGTCAACCGAACATTCTTTGAGACAGCGAGTACAGCCGATGCACAATTCTTCGACAATCTGGGCATACGCAGGGACGCGTTTCGTATGGGCCGAGAGGTCGACCCGCACCCCCAGACGCTTGGCCAACTGCTCCGCGACCGCCTTGCCGCCCGGTGGGCACAGGGTCACCGCCGCCTCACCGCGCGCGAGTGCCGCGGCCGCTTGAGCGCAGCCGACAAAGCCGCATTGTCCGCACTGCGAGCCGGGCAGCAGCGCCTGGAGTTCCGCCTCCAGCGGGTTCTCCTCCACCGCGAGCAGCCGCCCCGCGATACCCAATAAGCCCCCCAGACCAAGGCCGATGGCCGTGAGACTACCGACAGCGAGTAACATGATGCGCTAGACCTCAGTTGGTGTTGATACCGGAAAAACCCAGGAATGCCAGGGCCAGTAGGCTGGCGACGATGAAGCCGATCGGCGGGCCGGCGAACAAGCGCGGCACCTCCGATAGGGCGAGGCGTTCGCGCAGCCCGGCAAAGATCACCATGACCAGGCTGTAGCCGAGCGCGGAGGCGAAGGCGAACAGGGTTGCCGCGATGAAGCTCAGTTTGGTCTCGACCATGATGAGCGCGACGCCGAGTACGGCGCAGTTGGTGGTGATGAGCGGCAGATAGATGCCAAGCATCTGGAACAGCGGCGGCGAAATCTTGCGGACCGTCATTTCAGTGAACTGCACGGCCCCGGCGATCACCAGGATGAAGGTCACGGTGCGCAGGTAGCCCAACCCGTAGGGTTCCAGCAGATAGCCCTCGATCGCCCAGTTGCCCATCGACGAGACGGTGATGACGAACGTGGTGGCGAGTCCCATCCCGATCGCGGTGTCCACGCGCGTGGTGACGCCCATGAAGGAACACAGGCCCAGGAAGCGCGCCAGGATCACATTGTTGACCAAGGCCGCGCCGACCATCAAAAGGACGTATTCCTGCATCTCTTCAACCCCTGGGGTCTCGTCGGTTGCTCTGATCGTTCGGTCTAATCGTTGGGCCCGGTGGCCAGTTGTGCAGTGGTCGGGCAGGTCTCATTGAAACCGGCCCGCCGCAGAAAGCGCGGTGCGAGTTGTCCGCGGGCACTCAAGGCTTGCCCGCCCCGCCGGACGGCAATCAAACCGACACCGAGTGCTGCTACCATGCTGACCATGGTGATGCCGTCGCTGCCGGCGAGCCACTGTGCCACGCCGCCCGCGCCGAACATGAAGACCAGCGGCAGCGCATAGGCGATACCCGACGCCTTGAGCAGGGCGCGCTCGCTGACACCGACCACCACGCGCTCACCGATGACGAGTCGCGGTGCATCGGGAAGCGGGAAGCGGCGGCGTGCGAGTTGACTGGCCGCGGTTCCGATCCCTTTCGCGCCGCACAATCCCGACGCCGCGCAGCCGCCGCAACTGGTCGTCTGTTCAGGTTCGAGCCAGGGCACGCCGTCCTCGATCGCCACCACCCGGGCCGTCCCTTCGACCAGGGTGGCCTGGCCTGTCGCGGTTGCATCGTCCTCGCTGTCTCTGTCCACTGAATCGACCTCTGAGGTTAAGGCCGCGCTCCGGGAGCGGCGGCCGTGGACCGCAAGCAAGCCCACGGGGAACCGGGGGCGCCTGGTCAGGCACGACGTCGCCGCGGCCGTGGAAGCCATCGTCTTTGGATACAGCGACGCGTCGGCGCCGGTTGGAATGTCAGCGGTATGGGGAGTGGACCCGGCGGGCTGAGCAGCCCGGATTGCCGGGCGTCCACGGTTGCTGCGGCGCACAAACCTAATTTACGCCGACCCCCGAGGAAGATGCAAGATCCTGATGAAGCGTCGGACGCTTGCAGGACGCTGCGGCAATGGTCGTGGAGCGCACGGGCGGCGGCAGCCGACGGACACCGCATGATGCGCGCTCAGGTATTCAAGTGTTCCGATCAGGGTTTTTTGTCGTGACCCGAAGGCCCGGAATAACATAAGAATTTTCTACTTTTCTGATGGTCTGTTCGTGAACGCAGCGGTAGCAACGCGCGTCTTGGGTCCGATGATCTTGCCCGTCTGCAGCCGCAACGCAACGCTCACCAAGAAAGTTGAAAATATCAATTTTTTAAATTGTACTTATCCTGCCAAGTGATCTTCACGCAGTTGAAATCCTGCGCTAACTATCGCACGCTCGACATTGGTGACCCACGGGTTTATCGTCATGCTCGCCTGACTCCACTACTGCCCTGATCCAATCGGAGCGACCCGATCGGAGCGACCCGATCGGAGCCATTTGCCCATCCGCCGGAGCCACGATGAAACCTGTCGCGATCCTTGCTCTTGGGTTCTTGATGCTGCTGCCGTGCCTCTGCCTGGCGGCGGTGGACGCGGATTCCCGCGGTTCGGCTGGAAAGTCCCCGGAGCTCAAGGCGGACCCGCCCGCCGCCAAAGCACCCGTGCCCCGACCGCCCTTGCCGAGAGCCCCCGGTGGTGCCAAACCGAGCCGCGACCAGGTCGGTGCCATGATCGATGCGGTGGCGGATGAGTTCGGCGTGGAGCGGCAGTTGGTGCGGGCGGTCGTCGCCGCCGAATCCAACTTCAACGCCCATGCAGTCTCACCGGTCGGCGCCGTGGGGCTGATGCAGGTGATGCCCGCGACGGCCGGCGACTACGGCGTCAAGTCTCACGCAGCCTTGTTCGACCCCAAGACCAACCTCAAGACCGGGACTCGTCATCTCAAGCGGCTGATCAAGAAGTATCAGGGCGACTACGGGCGGGTGATCATGGCCTACAACGCCGGTGAGGGTGTGGTGGACCGTACCAACAGCAATGTGACCTACCAGGAGACCCTCAACTACACGGAGGCGGTCATCAAACACTACCGCCGTCAGGGCGGGAGCGCACCGACCCAGGGTGCCTTGTCCAAGGTCCACGCACTGCGCGGGATGCGCAACAAGGGGCAGGCGCGACGCTTATTGAAGCGGTATCTGGACCCCTCGCTGCTGTCGTTGAAGGTCAAGCCGACCTTAAGTCTGCGCTCGCTCAACCCGGCTTTACACAAGGTTGGTCCGGAAAGTCGCCCCATGTTCGAGTTGGATTTGGAGGCGATGCGCTGAGGCGTACTGGACGAATGCGGGAAAACCCTGCAACATCGTCACAGTTTCCTCGTACTTGGAGCCCCGCCCGTGGCCGCCGATCCGCTCGCCGTCGTAGACGCCTTTTTTGCCGCCCGGGAGTGCTTCGACTTCGAGCGGGCGCGCGGTTTCCTGGCCGACCAGGGGTTCAGTTTCCGCAGCCCCATCTTGTGCTGCGACTGCGCCGATCACCTGATCCAGTATTCTGCCCACTCAAGCGGCATCATCCAGTCGACGCAGGTCCGCAAAGTGTTTGTGGATGGACCGGATGTTTGTCACTTTCTCACCTACCGCATCCAGATCTCGGAGAAACAAGCGGTGGATGTCGCCCATTGGGCGCACGTCGAGCATGGCCGCATCCAACGCATCGAGGCCCTGTTCGATGCCTCGCTCTATCGCGAGCTCTTCCCGAGCGGCGAGACCAAGGCGCCTTGACGGCTCATCGGCCGCCATCGATCCACTGACCGAGGGTGCGGTGCAGTTCGGCCAGCTTGACCGGTTTGGGGATGTAGTCGTCCATGCCGGCCGCCAGGCACTCGGCGCGGTCACCTGACATGGCGTTGGCCGTCATGGCGATCACCGGCACCCTGGGTCTGCCGTCCTGCCGTTCGCGGATACGCAGTGCACGGGTCGCGGCGAAGCCGTCGAGTACCGGCATCTGGACGTCCATCAGCACCGCGTCGTAGTGACCGACGGCAAGCAGGTCCAGGGCCTGGGCGCCGTTATCCGCCACCGTGACGGTCAATCCCAGCTTGCGCAACATGCCGCAGGCGACTTTCTGATTGATCGGGTTGTCCTCTGCCAGCAGAATCTGACCGCTGAGCTGTTTCATGGTCGACTCGGCCATGGCCGTCACGGCGGGCTCCGGGGTGCGGCCGTGGACCAATTGGAACAGGGCATCACGCAGCAGGGACAAGCGCACCGGCTTACCGAGTGACAGATCGACCCCGGTGGTGTCCTCCGGGGCTGGTTGACCCGCGGAACTCAGCAGCACGAGACGGATCGGCGCGATCAGTGGATCCGCCCGGATCGTGCGGGCGAGATCCAGACCGTCCATGTCCGGCATCTGCATGTCCAGGATGGCGACCTCGCAGGGCTGGCCGCGCGCCGTTGCCGCGCGCAGGTGCGTCAATGCTGCCGCGGCCCGGCTGACGCAGTCGTAGTGCACACCCCAACCGCGCAGATAATGTCCCAGAATCTCCAGGTTGGTCGGGTGGTCGTCCACCGCCAGCATCCGCCGCCCATCCAGCCCGTTTGCCTGTGGCGGCTCACCCGTGTCGGACTGGGGTGTGAAGGGGATGCGGATCAGGAAACGCGAGCCCTCACCAAGCGTGCTTTGTAATTCCAGGGCGCCGCCCATCAGCTCCACCAGGTTTTTGCTGATGGTCAGTCCGAGTCCGGATCCGCCAAAGCGGCGCGTGGTGGACCCGTCCGCCTGAACGAATGGGCTGAAGAGCCGCCCTTGCTGTTCCGGTGAGATACCGATGCCCGTGTCGCTGATCGCGAAGCACAGGGTCACCGTGGTCGGTTCGGGTTCGCACTCACTCACGTGCAGCAGCACCTCTCCCTGCGGGGTGAATTTGACCGCGTTGCCCAAAATATTGGTGAGGATCTGACGCAGACGCGTCGGATCCCCGATGACCCGACTGCGCACGCCGGGCTCGACGAAGCAGGCGATCTCGATGTGCCGACTTTGCGCGCTGGCACTGAACAGCGCGGCCACGTCCTCCGCCAGCAGGCGCACATCGAACGGGATGGATTCCAGGTCGAGTTTACCGGCCTCGATCTTGGAGAAGTCCAGGATGTCATTGATGACGGTGAGCAGACCCTCGGCCGAATTGCGGGCGATTTCGACATAGCCGCGCTGGATCGTGCTGAGGTCGGTTTGCGTGAGCATCTCCAGCATTCCCAGGACGCCGTTCATGGGAGTGCGAATCTCATGGCTCATGTTGGCCACGAACTGGCTCTTGGCGTGACTGGCGGACTCCGCCCCTTCTTTGGCCTGAACCAGGGCCTCGGCGACGGCACGCCGTTCCTGCACCTCGCGCTCCAATTCCTGATTGAGGTTGCTGATGCGCTCCTGTTCCCGCCTCAGGTCGGCCACCAGCTCCAGGTTGGCGCGGCCCAATTCAAATGAGCGCCGCAGGGTGTCGTGATAGCGACGGGCGTTGATCCACATGAACAGCCCGAACAAGGTCACGATGACCAAGAACGTATAGGCGAGTTGATCACCCAGGATCGCCATGCGGATGCCGAAGGGGACCAGCGCGGTCAGCAAATAGGCGCGGTAGGCCGGCAGGTTGGGGCTCAGTGTCGGGATGGCTCCGGCCGCCATGCCGGAAATGACGAACCCAAGGAAGACCTGATAGGCGAGTTCGTCACTCGGCAGGAGGACGACGGACAGTCCCCACGCCAGACCGGTGGCGGCGGCCCCCAAGGCGAACCGGCTGGACCAGAGGGCGTCGGGGTGCAGGTGGGGGGTGCGGTGGAAACGCACCAGCAGCAAGGCGCGCGCTGCCAGGATCAACAGGAGCAAGCCGAACCAGGTCCAAGCCGTCCACGCACTGCCGACCAGGCTCATCGCGGCCGCCACCAGCAGGCCGTTGACCGCGGTGACGACAAGCCCCGGCGGCGCCTGGGTGTAGAGCATCCGCGTCAGATCAGCCTGGATCTGTTGCTCCTGGCCCGTGACGGGGGATGGTGATGGGGAAACTGGCGCGTGCGGCTCTGACATGTGGCGTCCTGGCGTCTGGGTGTGCAATATCCGGATCAGCTCGACCCCGTCTCGGCGACGCTCTCGCTCAAGACCTGCTCCTGCAGTGCATGCAGGGCGATAATGAAACCGTCACGGGCGGCAACGATGTCCGCGATTGCCGCTTCAGTGACTAGGCCCTTGGCGCGCGCTTTGGTCAGGGTGCGCCCCAGTTCATGAATGCCGTGATGCAGCGGTTCGAGTCGGCGGAACTCCGGCAGTGTCCCAAAGAGCCGACGCCCTTCAGCATGGTACCAGCGGCCGAACCCAGACCACTTCTCCTCCATGGTTGGCGGTATTTGTTGGGTGTTCGGGCCGAGCGCGCGGATCAGGCTTGCTACCCAATCGCGGTGTTCGGACTCCATGGTCAACAGATTCAGGATTTGCTCCGACCACGCGAACTCCGTGGTGACGCGCCACAACGCGGGACAGCGGTAGCGGCTCACCCAGTCCGGGAACTGCGCGGCCGGCATGGGCTCCGCGATGCCGTAGCCTTGGGCGTGGTCACAGCCCAAGCGCAACAGCATCAAGCCGTGGGCGGCGGACTCCACCCCCTCGGCGATGACCTCCCGCCGGAAGGCGTGGGCGAGCCCGACCACCCCCTCGACAATGTTGCGGTCGTCCGGGGAGCGGAGCATGTCGCGCACGAACGTTTGATCGATCTTGAGGACCTGGGCCGGCAAACGTCTGAAATAGGTCAACGAGGAGTAGCCGGTCCCGAAATCGTCGAGGGCGAAGCGCACCCCGAGTTTGGCGCAATGCAGCATGACCCGGGCGACCGCCTCCAGATCGCCCAATGCCTCGGACTCCAGGATCTCCAGCGACAGCGCGCCCGTCGCGAGTCCGGGGTGGGCATGCAATTGCTCATCCAGGTTGCGGATGAAGTCGTTGTGCTGGATCGAGCGGGCCGAGATGTTGAGGCTGAGTTCCAGCTCGAGTCCATGGTCATGCCAGGTCTGGAGTTGATTCAGACCCTCCTGCAACACCCACCAGTCGAGCCGCTGCTGATACTCGGTCCCGGCGAGCAGCGGGATAAAACCACCCGGGGGCAACAGACCCTGCTGCGGATGCTGCCAGCGCACCAGACCCTCGGCGCCGATCACGTTGCCGCGGCGCATGTCCACCTTGGGTTGGTAGTAGAGCACCAGTTCGCCGCCGTCGATTGCCGCACCGATGCGCTCCAATTGGGAGTGACGGTCGTGGAGGCGGCGGTCGCGCAGCGGGTCGAAGAAGCGGTAGCGATTGCGCCCGCGCTGCTTCGCCCGATACATGGCGTGGTCGGCATGGCGCAACAAGGTGTCGGCATCATTGGCGTCCCGCGGGAAGAGGGTGCAGCCGGCGCTGGCCGTCACGCGCAGTTCCCGATCCCCCACGACATGAGGCTGCGCCAGGGCCGTGATCAGGCGGTCGAGCAGGTGGGCGCACTCCAGCGGATTCTCGAATCCGCCCAGCAGCAGGACGAACTCATCACCGCCGAGGCGTGCCACGGTGTCGCTATCGCGAATCTGGTCACGCAGCCGCGCGGCAACCGCCACCAGTATCTGATCGCCGACCGCCTCGCCGCAGGCGTCGTTGATCGCCTTGAAATCGTCCAGATCGAGCGAGCAGACCGCCAATTCGGTCGCGCTGTCCAGCGCCACGCCCATGGCCTCGCGCATGCGCTCGGCCAACAGCCGACGATTGGGCAGGCCGGTGAGGGTGTCGTAGCGGGCAGCCTCCTCCAGGCGTTGTCGGCCTTCGATCAGTTCTTGCTGGACCCGATGCCGCTCCAGCGCGACACCGATCAGATCCGCCAGCAGGCGCAGGACGCGGATTTCGGGGTCCTGCCAGGTTCGCGGTGCACCGTCCGCTTCGGCGACGACGCAGCCGGCCAGCCGGCCGCCGACGCGTAACGGGACTGCCAGGATAGCGCGTACACCTTGTGCCAAGAGGATTTGGCGATCCAGCGCCCAAGGGTCCGGCAAGAGGTCGACATCACCGATGGCGACGCTCTCCCCATGGCGCAGGGTGTCCATCCAGCGTGGCAGACTGACCAGCGGTACGGGGTCGGCAGCGACCCGCCGCTCCGCGACATGCATCGCGCACCACTCATGGGTGGCGCTCAACTGCTGACCATCACTGCTGATTTGATAGAGGCAGGCACGCTCCACATCCATGCGTCGGGTGACCGCACCAAGGACGCGAATCACCACGTGATCCAGGGCTTCGGGCTGGGCGGTCAGCAGGGTGCGCGAGGCCTCGACCAGCACCGTGTCCAGTGCCACCAAGTAAGACAAAGAACGTTCCACCTGCTTGCGCTCGGCAGTAACCAGGTGCGTGTCGGTGGATTGCAGGCTGTCCTGTGCCCGGAGCTGTTCGCTCAAACGGTCCAGTATGGCGGCCAGATCGGCGACCGTGCCGATGCCGCCGACTCCTGACACGCGGTCGTATCGACCGGCGGCCAACTGCTCGGCGCAGGTGCGCAAGCGGCGTAGCGGGGCGAGCAGCCACCGTTCCACCAGCATGAGGGTCAAGGCCGCAATGCCCAGGATCAGCCAGTGATTCCAGGTCAGGGGTGAGGATCCGGCGACGGCGATCTGGTCCGGCCCGTTGAGGTCACCGGGTACCGCCAGTCCCAGCATGAACAGTGTCGTCAGCGCCAGGGACCACCGCCAGCGGCGTGCGCAGGTCGCGCGGTTCACCGCGCGGCCTCCCTTCGGGGCGGACAGGACGGACCGGAGCAAAGTCGTGGCGGATGCGACGGAGTCATGGTCTTCGAGCCAGGCTGTGCGATTCATTATGACTGGGGACAGGGCGGCCCGCCCGCTGGATCCCCGATCGGCTTTATCGTATTGCTCACCCAATTGACCGTACCAATCCGATGGCGCGACTCATTGGTCCCACTCATTGGTCCTACTCATTGGCCCCGGCCGCGACTGGAGCGCATCTGCCGACCGGCTGCCAGCCGACAGGATACACGATTAACCCCCTGGCTCAAGATGTGGATTGGCGTTTGGCGGTCGTGATCGGTATCAACTCTCGGACCGCGGGTAGAGGTGCGGTAGTGGGTCGACCGGCAACGCCCGTCCCGCGTGCTCGGGTGCCGACAAGGTCGACGCTAACGCGCGCCAGGCCGCGGCCCCGTCCCAGGCCGCGCCGCCGGGAGCGTAAACGGCCCGGTCGATGTGTTCCAGTACGTCTGCTGTTGCGCTACCCGCCAGACCCAGGCGCGTGCCGATATCACCCAGCCCGCGGGGTGGGTGGTGCGGCCAGCGCGCCAGTCCCCAATCGAGCAGGGCGGCACGGGCGGCCCTGGGGTCAGCCGCCGAGCAAGCGTGGCGCAGCCGAGTCCGCGCCGCCGCCTCGCCGCGATGCGGTTTCATGCGGGCCGCCGCGACGCGCTCCGTCCCGCCGCGTCCGGATCGACGCACCAGGGTCCATGACAGGGTGGCGAGCCAGGCGAGCGCGAAAAACAGGGTCAACCAGGGCCAGGGGACCCTGGTGCCACTGGTGCCTGATAGGTCGATGCCCGTGTCATGGGTGACCGGCGCAGTGTCCGCGGGATCTTGGTCGGGCGCCGACACGGCCGGGCGGTCGGTCGCCGCGGCCCCTGGTGTCGGTTGCGGGGACGTGGGTTCACCCGGTGCCGGTTCCACTTGGACCCGGCGTGCCGGGATCACCGCCACGCGCTCCTGATCCGCTGTCGTGTCCCACCAGGGCACACGGATCTCCGGCAGAGTGAGTTCACCCGCGCGGCTCGGTACCAGGGCGATCTTGAGTGTCTTGAGTGCGGTCGGGACGCTGCCCGGCAGGTCTTCGCCCTTCGGCGGTTCGGGATAGACCTTGGCACCCTCGGGTGCGCCGGGATCGAGTGTCGGCAACTGGGCCGCGGTGGCGCCGCGGGCGGTGATCACCAGGGTGCGGGTGACGGGCTCGCCGACGCGGAAACGCGGTGGAGCCGGGGTCCACTCCTCCGACAGTTGGACCGACTCGGCGGGCAGCCAGGTTCCGGTGCCGACGTTGGGTTGGGGGCGGACCTGGACGGTCAGATCCGGCCCCCGCTCGATCACGCGGCGGCCGGTCCCCAGGTCGAAAACATCCGGTAAGCCCTGGAAGGGCGGGCCGCCAAAGGGGTCGTTGAAGTCGGCGAATGGACCGCGGCGACCCGTGGACCGGCTCTCCGGCAGCAGCGCCTCCAGCCGCGGCGACGCGATGGTGAGCGGGCCGCTGCGCTGCGGTACCACCAGGTAGCGGCGTTCGATGACCGTATAGCGCTGGCCCTGGATGGTTTCGGAGCTGCTTTGATCCTCCCCTTGCCGTTCCAACGTCGCCCCCTCGGCTTGCGGCTCGGACAGGACCGCCCGTCGCGGCTGTTCCCGGTAGAGCACCCGGACCCGATAAACAAAGGACTGCTGCACATAGGGCGTGGCGTTCTCGATCTGCGTATCCACGAAGATCGGTTTGGATCCAGTGTCCGCGGCGGCCTGATCGGCTGGTAGCACCTCCACCGCGACCGGGCTCGTCTGGGTGCCGCCGAGCGAGAGCGGCGGGATCAGGAGCCGGCCGCCGCGCCGCGGGGCCAACTCCAGCGTCCATTCACGGGTCTGGCTGACGACGCCGTTGACGATGCTCATTCGGGATCCGCTGCTCTGGTTCAGGATCTCGAAATCCTGGTTCAACGGCGTCAGGTCCGGCTCACCCCCGAGCCGACCCTCGGCACGCAGCCGCAGGGTCAAGGTTTCATTGGCGCGCACCTGGGTCCGGTCCAACTCCGCGCTGAAGTCGTCCGCCGCTCGGGCCGGCCCGACGAGCAACAGCATCAACAGTAAGAGCCAGGTGGAGATGGGTCTGTGCATGAGGATTATGACTGAACTTAAAGCATGGAATTCCGGGCGTGCCAATTCGCGGCAAGCGGCCGGCTTGAGTTTGGCGCATGTTCTCCGACAACTTTTCACTAACCACTAACCACTAACCACTAACCACTAACCACTAACCACTAACCTCAAGGCAACCGCCCCTCCCGTCGCAGATGCTGCAACAGGAAGCGCTGTCGCAGCAGACCGGCCGGGTCGTCCGGAACGCGCTGCAACTGGGCCTCCAGGGCCTGCTGTTGCTCACGCTCCTGCATGCTGAGATCGGCGGCACCGGGCTGGGCGCGGCGCGCGGTCCCAGCCTGCGCCGGGGTGTCCTGCGGTTGACCTGGCGTGGTGCCGGGCTGACGCCCGTCCTGGGTCGATTCCTGAGCCGCGTCGGTCTCGTCCGGAAGCGACACTTCGGGCTCCCCCGCCTGATCCTGAGAACCGAGGTCACCGGCGGTCGGCGGCGCCGGCTCGCCGGTGCGCCCGGCGGCCTGATCGGGCGCGCCCGGGCGTGGGCTCGACGCGTCGTCTTGCCCGTCGGTACCCTGGGGTTGTGCCCCGTCCTGCCCGGCCCCGGTCTGCTGGTCCCGCGGTTGATCCGCATTCTGCGCGCCTGCCTGATCGGCAGCCTGCGGCGGCTGATCGCCGTCCTGGGACCCCTGGTCCGCGCCGGCCGATGGGTCCTTGCCGTCCTTGCCGTCCTTGCCGTCCTTGCCCTCACTGTTCTCGCCCGGCTGCCCTTGCTCAGACGATGGGTCTTGCTGCTGTTGGTCCCGCAGCCGCCTGACCTGCTCCAGGTTGGCGCGGGCGTCGGCATGATCCGGGGCCTGTTCGAGCGCGCGTTCATAGGCGGCAATCGACGCGTCCAACTGACCCAGGCGAGCCAGCGCGTTGCCGCGGTTATAGTCGACCTCGGCCCCCTCGAGTTCGGCCAGGTCGGCGACGGCACCCGTATAGTCGCCGCCGCGATAACGGGCGGCGGCACGCCAGGCCGGGTCTTGAAAGCGCTGCGCCGCGGCCGCGTCGTCCCCCGCCGCAAAGGCCCGGGCCGCCTGCTGGTCCGGCCGGCGCCACAGGTCGTCCCAGCCGAAGGCCCAGCCGGGGCCGGGCGGCAGCACCAGGGCCAGGGTCATGACCGGCACCAGCCAGCCGCGCCGGAAGGCCAGTGCGGCGATCGGCAGCAGGGCCAGCAGCAGCCACGGACCCTCCTCGCGCCATTGGTCGGCCGTCAGGTACTGCTGCTCGACCATCGCACCCCGGGGGGCCGGTGTCCCCGCGGTAATCAGTGTCTGGGTGTCCCGACCCGCCGGGTCCAACTCCACATAGCGGCCGTTGCCGACCTGCGCCAGCGTCTCCAAGGCCGCGCGGTCGAGCCGTGACAGCGCGATGGCGCCGTTGCCGACGGCGGCGAAGCCCCCGCTCGCATCCGGCACCGGCGCTCCCTGCGTGGTCCCGACCCCGAGGACCGAGAGCCGGTGGCCGGCCGCCGCCAAGGCGCGCGCCGCCCCGTTGACCAGGGTGCCGCGGCCGGCTCCGCGCTCCGTGACCCCGTCGCTGATCAGGATCACCTCGCCGCCGCCGGCACCGGCCTGGGCCAACAGCTCGCCGGCCAGCGCCAGTGCGCGCTCCGGGCGGCGCGGACCCGGCACCGGAATCAGATCGGTGGTCAGGCGCGGGACCTGGGCGGCGATGGTCTGGGCGTCGCCGGTCAGCGGCGCGACGATATAAGGGTCCGGACCGAAGGCGATCAGGGCGACCTGCCCCTCGCGCGTGGCATTGAGCAGGTCCAGGACCGCAAAACGCGCCCGCGCCAGCCGCGAGGGCGCCAGATCCGCGGCGTTCATGCTCGCCGACAGGTCCAGCAGGATCACCCGCGTGGCCCCGGTGGTGAACACCGGTTGCGGCAGGCGCTCCCAGACCGGTCCGGCCAGCGCGGTCACGCCCGTTAACCAGGCTAGCACGAGCAAGGCAAAGGGCAGACGGCGCGGGCGGGCCTCCGCGCCGACCAGGAGATGCGGTAACAGATGGGCGTCCACCAGACCCTGCCAGACCGTGCCCGCCTGGCGGCGGCGCCAGAGTCCAATGATTAGGGCGGCGAGCGGGATCAGGGCAACGAACCACAGTGGCCGCAGAAAATGCAGATCAACCGGCATTGCGTACCCCCAGGCCCGGCAGGGCGATCAGGAGACTCAGGAATAGCGCCGCGGCTGCCGGCCAGACGAACAGCGACTCCCGCGGCCGGTAGGTGCGTTCGTCGCGGCGGCTCGGCTCCAGCCGATCCAGTTCGTCGTACACCGCCTCCAGTTCGGCGCGGCCGGTGGCGGAGAAGAAACGTCCGCCGGTGAGTTCGGCGATGCGCTTGAGCGTCTCCGGATCGACATCGCCCCCCTGGCGCATCAGGCGCATCCCCAGGGGGGTGCGGATGCCGATCTCGCCGCCGCCGATGCCGATGGTATAGACGCGCACCCCCGCCTCCTGGGCCAACCGGGCGGCGGCCAGCGGTTCCAGTTGACCGGCCGTGTTGGCCCCGTCGGTGAGCAGGATCAGCACCCGATTGTCGTCCGGTTGGTCGCGCAGGCGCTTGACCGCGAGCGCGATGGCATCGCCGATGGCCGTCTCCCGACCGGCCAGCCCGACCACGGCATCGCGCAGCATGGTGGCCACCGTGCGGCCGTCGAAGGTCAGCGGCGTCTGCACATAGGCGTTGCTGCCGAACAGGATCAGGCCCAGCCGATCCTGGGTGCGGCGCTCGACGAAGCGGGCGGCCACCGCCTTGATGACCGCCAGCCGCGAGACCATCCGGCCGTCCAGTTCATAGTCTTCCTGCTCCATGCTGCCCGACACGTCAACCGCGAGCATCAGATCGCGCCCGGACACCGGCAGATTCACCGGCTCCCCGACCCACTCCGGCCGTGCCGCCGCCAGCACCAGGAGCATCCAGGCCAGGACGGCGGCGGCGCCTTGCCACCAGGGGCGCCGCCGCGCCGCGCCGGTCGCGACCCCCGGCAGTTCGCCGTAGAAAGGCACCCGCAGGGCGGCGCCGCCGGCCGCTTGGGCGCGGGGCAGGAGCAAGGCCAGCAGCGGCAGGGGCAAAGCCGCCAGCACCCAGGGCCAGGAGAGCGTAATCATGGCGTCGTCTCCCGCTGGGCGCGGATCCAGCGGGCGGCCAGGTCGGCCACCGCGACGAGGTCTAGGTCCGGTTGGGCCGACGGCGCGGCATCACCGGGGGCACGATAGGGGCGATCGGCCAGCATCCGTCCGGGGCCCTGGGTAAACCCGTCACCCCCGCCGGTCGTATCGAGGAAAGCGAGCCAGGCGGATCCGGTGAGCCCGGCCACCCGCTCGCGCGGATAACGGATCAGCGCCAACCGTCGCAACAGTTGCGAGACCTCCGCGGCAAAGCGGCGCTGATCGCCGCCGGTATGCAGCGCCTGAGCCAGGGCCGCCAGCCGGCTCAGCGCGGCCCGCACCGGTGCGCCCTGGCGCCGCCGACGGCGCCATAGCGCCCAGCCGAGCACGAGCGCAATCAGGACGAGCGCGGCGACCAGCCACCACCCGGGCGCCGGCGGCCACCAGGCCACCGGCTCCGGCAGATGCCAGTCGCGCAGCCCGGCCAACGGGTCGGCCATGGTCGGCGGCACAAGGTCAGCGCCCGACACCGGCCGCCCCGTTTCCGGCCCGCGCCCGCAACCCGCGGGCCAGCGCCGGTCCCACCGGTTCGTCGGTCGCCAGGTGCAGCAGATGGGCGCGGTGACGCCGCGCCAACAACTCCAGCGTTGCGGTTCGCGCCGCATAACGCTGCTCATAGGACACGCGGTTACGCATCCCGGTCAGGTCGAGCACTCCGCGGCGCCGGCCATCGGTCACCGGATAAAGGCCCGGCGGCGGCGCCGCCGCTTCCATGGGATCGTGTACCATGATCAGCAGCAATTCGCTGCCCGCGGCAAGCTGCGCCAGCCACCGGCCGGACTTCGGGTGCACACCGGCGAAATCGCTGATCACCGCCACCAGGCTGCCCGGACGCACCAGCCGTACCAGGTGACCGGCCGCGACTTCCAGTGAGTCATATCCCCGACCGCCGGCCGTCGGGGGCTCGGTGAGGCGTTCCAGCAAGGGCAGCAACCCGCCGCCGCGGGCCGCCGGCCGCCGCTCCAGATGGCGGGTCTCGTCGAATACCAAGCCGCCCACCCGGTCCGCGCGGTCCACCGCGGCCCAGCCGAGCAGCGCCGCGGCACGCGCCGCGAGCACCGACTTGAAGGCGACGCGGGTCCCGAAGCGCATGGCCGGCCCCTGATCCACCAGCAGCCACACCGGCCGCTCCCGTTCCTCGCGAAACAGTTTCACATGGGGCGTGCCGGCGCGGGCGGTGACCCGCCAGTCCATGTTGCGCGGGTCATCCCCCGGCTGATAGACCCGCGACTCGTCGAACTCCATGCCCCGCCCGCGAAAGCGCGACAGATGGCCGCCGCTGCGGGTGGCCAGCACCCGCCCGCGCGGGGCCAGATCGAGCCGCCGCGCTTGCTCGCGCAGGGCGATCAACTCGGTGAGCCCGGCGCGGATGCCGGGTTGCGTCTCCGGTGCAGGGGTCGACGCGAGGAAGGACACGGCTCAAGGCGCCGGTACGCGCGCCAGCAGCGCGGCGATGAAGTCGTCCGGGTGCTTGCCCTCGGCCTCGGCCTCATAGGACAGCAGCACCCGGTGGCGCAGCACGTCCGGGGCCACGGACTGGAGATCCTCCGGCGAGACATAATCGCGCCCCCCGAGCCAGGCGCGGGCGCGGGAGCACCGATCCAGGGCCAGAGTCGCGCGAGGGCTGGCGCCGAAGCGCAGCCAGCCGCCCAGATCCGCGGCATAGTCCAGCGGCCGCCGGGTGGCCATCACCAGATGCACCAGATAGTCCTCTACCTCGGGGGCCATGTAGAGGCCGAAGATCGCGCGGCGGGCGGCGAAGATGCTCGCCTGACTCAGTCGCACCCCGGCCGCCTCGGGCCCCTCGCGCAGCGCCTCGTCGCGATTCAGGTGCAGGATGGCGCGCTCGGTCGCCCCGTCCGGGTAGTCCACCCGCACATGCATCAGAAATCGGTCGAGTTGGGCCTCCGGCAACGGATAGGTCCCCTCCTGCTCGATCGGGTTCTGGGTCGCCATCACCAGAAACAGGCGGGGTAACGGATAGGTCTCCCGACCCACGGTAACCTGCCGCTCGCCCATCGCCTCCAACAGGGCGGACTGCACCTTGGCCGGCGCCCGGTTCACCTCGTCGGCCAGCAGCAGATTGTGGAAGATCGGCCCGCGGTCGAAGCGGAAAGTGCCGTCGTTGGGTCGATAGATTTCGGTGCCGGTCAGATCGGCCGGCAGCAAGTCCGGGGTAAACTGGATGCGGTGAAAATCCCCTTCCAGCCCCAGCGCCAACTGTTTGATGGCGGTGGTCTTGGCCAGCCCCGGAGCGCCTTCCACCAGCAGGTGCCCATCGGCCAGCAGGGCGATCAGCAGCCGTTCGACCAGATTGGCCTGGCCGAGGATGACCCGGCCGACGCGATCACGCAGGGCGGCGAACTCGGTCGCGAGGGCGTGCGCCTGATCGGACTGCGGGTCAACCGGCACGGTAATGGACGGGTCGGATAGGGTCTGATCCAAGGCGATGCTCCGCTGTCGGACGGCCCGGACCGCGGGCCTGCAGGCGTGGATTGTCCGAAATTCGCGGGCGTTTGGATAGACCGGCGGCTTAACGCTTTATTACAGATGGGTAAGCCATCCTGCGCGCCGGATCAGGTCCAGCAAGGCGGCGGGCGGGATGATCGGACATGCGCACGGCTCGGTGATGTCGAGCAGGACCAGATTGGTGTCCAAGACGACCCGTGGCGGTACCTTCACGGTAACCGTCGCGCGAGACGCGGCGCACTTTTTTGTCCCAGCGACGTCGGGTTAGGATGACCTGACTCGCAGAAACATCCAGAGAGAACCGTGCAGTCGCCGCCGGGATTGCCGACATTTGACACCGGGCTGCCGCTGGCCGAGGTCCACGACAGGTTTGAGTTCGATCTCCGGAGGGCGGAAGGCGTCCATAGGGTCGAACTGCCAATGCTTGCCGTCTGGCAGGGGGGCGTGCCAGCCGAGTCGGCGCGAGGCGTCGGGGCCGGACGACCGCGGCTTGCCGTCGCTCGGCCGGGGCAGCACAATCCGCCCATGATCCAGATCACCCCCCGCATCCGCATCGACCCGCTCGAACTCGAAGAGCGGTTTATCCGCTCGCCCGGGCCCGGCGGCCAGAATGTGAACAAGGTCGAGACGGCGGTGCAACTGCGGTTCGACGTGGCCGGCTCGCCGTCGCTGCCGGAAGACGTGCGGCGGCGCCTGATTCGCCTTGGCGGCCGGCGAGTGGACAACAGCGGCGTGCTGATGATCGAGGCCCATCGCTTCCGCACCCGCGAGCGTAACCGCGAGGACGCCCGCGAGCGCTTGATTGAACTGATCCGGCGCGCCGCCCACAAGCCCAAGCCGCGGGTGGCCACCAAGCCGACCCGCGCGTCCAAGGAGCGGCGGCTGGAGACCAAGCGCGCCACCTCCGCCACCAAGCAACTGCGCGGGCGTCACCAGGCGGACGACTAGACCGGTCGACGACCGGCTATTCGTCCGTTTCCACGACCACCCCGGAGCCGTCCTTGCCGACGACGATGACCAGCTTGCCGAGTGTCGGGTGCCGGGCGGTGACCACGGTGAAGGTGGCCCCTGACTTCTCGGTCAGCAGGTCGCTCTCGTCTTTCAGATCCTGAATAATCGATGGCTCGGCGTCGAATAGGCGCATGGGTTGCTCTCCTCACGCTCGGTTGGTCGTCAAGACCCCGTCAAGTTGGGGTCAGGGATTGGTCGGCCGGTCAAGATAGCGTAACGCATCAGACTCCGGGCTGTTTGGCGAGGCCGTCACGCGTTCCCGCGCTTGAGGTGATCGGCGCGAGCCGGCCTGGAGCCTCCAAAGCCCGCACCGGCCGTGATCACCGTTCCGGCCTCTTCCGGCTCTCGCCGGGTCCGCTCTGCGGACCAGGCACCTCACCCAAGCTGCGCAATCCGCCAGATCGCCGTCGCTTGGTTGGCCATCCACAGTTGGCGGGCCGCGATGCGCTCCGGTGTCCATTCCGCGAAGTCCTGAGCCAACGCACGGGTCATCGCAAAGCCGCTCTGCGCATAGGCGTCACGCTTGACGGCATAGGGGGCATTGCCGAGATCCCGATTGGTGCCGGTCTGCATCAGCGTCATATTGCCCAGCCGGTAGACCAGGGCCTCGGTCTCTTCGTCGGTGAACCTGTCCCAGCCCTCCTGGGGGTTCTGGGGCAAGACATGCTCCAGGGTGAAGGCGTCGCTGGTGAAGTCGAGTCCATGCTCGGGTGCCAGGTGCCGCTCCAGGGCGCAGAGGAGGTAGCGGGCCACGCGATTGTTGCGGGACTGGGTGGTGCGGATGGTCTTGTCGGCAAAAGCGGCGCGGAATGGGGCATCGTCCGGGTAGATGCCCGCCATCGCACCAAGGGCCGGGCCGAGGGCGGCAACGGTGCCGCTGGCGATCTGCGCGGCGACCTTGTTATAGATGCGTTCCTGCTCGGCGGGGCTATAGCCGCAGATGACATTGTAGCGTAGCGAAATGACGACGCAGGCGCGCACCAGACCCGCGAAGTCGACCCGCTCGGTCCCAATGGCATCGGACTGGGGCTTTACCACCGGCCGTGCCTCCACGATAATGAATAAGAACCTGCCGAATTTTACTGCGCGCGGTTGCGCACCGCCCTGGAGGACTCTGTGAGGAACTGGACGGCGCTCCTCGCCGCGGCATTGGGCGTAGCGCTTCTGGGCGGACTATCGATCCTGTCGATGGACCGAACGCTGGGCAAGCTGTGCGGTAACGCTCCGATCGACGAGGTCGTCTCGCCGGATGGTGCGCGCAAAGCGGTCGTCTTCCAGCGGAGCTGCGGCGCGACGACCGGCGACTCGACCCACGTATCCATACTGCCCGCCGACGCCTCGTTGCCTGACGAAATCGGCAACCTGGTGACGGCCGATACCGATCATGGCCGCGCTCCCGGCGGCCCCGGCGGCGGCCCCAAGATGCGCGTCGTCTGGCGTGGGAACTCGACGCTTGCGATTTTCCATCATCCGAATGCTCGCCTCTTCGGTGCTCGGACAGTGCACGACGAGATCTCCATCCTGTACCAGGATGACCCTCAGGCGGAACACCCTTAGGGGGCCGCCGGGGCTGATCGATAACCGCACTGAGGAGTCTTCCCTATGTCTGCACCCGACATAACCCAAGATTACATCCGACGACTCAAGGCCAACGGCGCGGAGGCAGAGGATCAGCGTACATCAAATGCTCTTTTTGTCGCCCCGGGCTTGTGGGCCATCGCCGGCGGCAGGCGCTGGGTGTGGTTTTACAACCAAGTGCGCAACGGCGGCCCGTGGGACCTGAAGAACACCGCCTACAAGGCCTACCGAGTCAGCGGCATTGCCCTGTGCGGTCGGCAGTACCGCGTTGATATGACGGGCAACTTCCACTATGGATTCTGCGGCGCCGCGGCTGGTTTTCTCGACTACACGCTCTTCAAGTTAGCCGGTGAGGCGCAACAGCGTGCGGGTACCTCGCGCTCCGAGTTTTCCTGCACCTACGGCGACGACCCCGAGGACCACGAATTTATCCGCCTGGGCATCCTTCTTTATGAAACCCATGCACTCGCCGTAGACGACGTGAGCCTTGGCAGTATTTTGGGGAAGTTCCAGAACATCGTTTGTAGGTGAGGTCGGCTCGGCGCCGGTCGCGCTTGTCTGATCGATCCAAAGTGATGAGGTCGCAGACGCGCTTAGGATGGGCAGAGCGAGAGCGATGCCCATCCGGTCACCGCGACGCTTGAAGATGGGCATCGCTCTCGCTCTGCCCATCCTATCGACAGGCCCGGCCCAAACAAACTGCATCACTTCCGATCGCACCCCGCGAAATCGGTGTCGGTGAAGGCGTGTCGACCCGCGAGCAGTAAAGGAAACGGCTGGCGCATATTGAAGGTGCGCAGCGTGCGGGCCAGGCCCTTGAGGTCCCGTGACCAGTCCGACACCTCCGGGGACGTCAGCGCCAGGTACGCATCGAGATCCTCGTCCATGTCGCGCAGGAGTTGGAACACGGCCTCACGGGTCTTGATGTGTCCGCGAATGGTCTTGAACAGCTCCGCCTGACGGGCGAAATCGCGGCGGCTGTTCCAGTGCATGCGCAGAAAATCCGGAAAGCTCTCCGCGCCCAAGCGCCCGAGCATGGACTCCCAGCGCCCTTCGAGGCTGCGCAGTTCGTGGTCGTTTTGGCCGCCGCGATCCAACACCGAGAACAGAGTGTTCTTGAGCAGATCGGTGGCGGAGAGCCGCACGCCGCGGGCGTTGAGCGTCTCGAAGACCTTATAGGCGTTGAGTTCGTCGGTGATGGTGATCACCCCTGGCATCGACTCTTCGGCATCGCCTTGACTGACCTGTTCACCGGCCGGCCGTGGCGCGTGGAGCTGGAAAAAGAGTTGGCGCTCAAGAGCCAACGGCTGGATGTGTTGATCATCGAACGGCTGCCCGGCGCGGCGGCGGTCACCGCCGCGGCGGCGCTGGCGGATCTCCCCGACGGGCTGGAGAACCTCAGCGCCCACAATGTGCTCAGCTTCAAATCCAAACAGGAAGCGCTCGACGGCTGGGCGATGGAAGAGCTGATCGGGCACTACGTCACCTATCGCAAACTCGCCTCCATTCAGGCGGCGGCCGCGGCGCCCGCAACCGCGCGCCCGGCCGATCCGGTGGAACCGTCGGCCGCCGTCGAGCGGCTGCTGCCGGAGGCGGCCTTTCGACTCTACGCGGTCGCCACCCGTCATCCCGCCAAGCTGTTCACCCAACTCGCGCCGGGCGCCCCGCACCCCACGGCCTGGCCCGGTGTCTACGATGTGGATTGGGGCAGTCGCCGCATCCGCCTGATCGTTTTGAACGCCCTGGCCAAGCACCCGCGCAACGCCCCGTGAGAACTATTCGCCAGCGAGATGGACCGAATCCGCTATGGATTGGCACACTATCGGCCACGCAGTCCGGCAGCGCACCTGCTGCGGTATCATCTGGCGAACATCCATCGACTGGAGCTGCCCAACATGGCTTATACGCTCGACGACTTCAAACTTGACACCTATCGGATGCTCATCGACGATTTTCACGCGCTCAGCCTGGAAGATCGCCAAGCGCTGCTGGAACGGATGGATGTTGCGGACCGTTTGCGTGGGTTGGACACGGAGGAGATCTTGCGCAGGTTAGACCCGCAGGAGCGTTTACGCGGGTTGGACGCCGAGGAGCGTTTACGCGGGTTGGACCCTGAGGAGCGCTTACGCGGGTTGGACCCCGAACAGGTCAAAGCGTGGCTTAAGCGTAATGGGCATTAGCGTCGGCGCGGCGTCTGCGTTCATCACAGCGGGTGTGATCGGCAGTGCTATGGTCTGTCGGCGCCCCGTCTGCGGACCTGTCCGGCCTGCATGGGAAACAGATCACGCGCGCTTGCGCGCAGCTCCCAGCCCCGATGTAGAATCCCCCACGCACTTCATTCCGAGGACCTCCTGTTGGACACCAAAAAGATACCGCTGGCAGACCTGTTGATCGAGCTGCGTCGCGAGTTGGAGGAGGCGCGCCGCGCGGGCGAGGACCAGAACTTACGCTTTCGCGTCGAATCCGTCGAGGTCGAACTGAAGGTGACCGTCTCCAAGAGCGCTGAAGCCGGCGCGGGCTTCAAATTCTGGGTCATCGATGGCGACGCCAAGGGCAAAATCGCTGCCGAATCGGTCCAGACGCTGCGTCTGAAGCTGGACCCGCTGGTCAGCGATGCCCAAGGCAACCCCGTACCGCTCGACATCAACGACGAACGCAGTCTCGCTCCCCCAGTGGTTCCCCCAGTGGTCGACGAATGAGCGCGTGTTAGCGCCGACCTGGGCCGCGCCGCCGCATGGACAAGCCCGACAAGGCATTGATCGTGACCGTCCTGGTGCCGACCCGCGGTTCAAAGCGATCCAGTAACGGACCCTGGCACGGGGCCATCGGCACCGGCTGCGCCTTGGATAACGGCCTCATTCTCACGGCGCGTCATGTGGTCAAACCGCCCAATCGCAATCCCGACCACCCCATCAAAGTCCGCTGGTACGCGCTGCGCGACCAGATTGCCAACTCGGGCTGGGTCGACCTGGACCTGGATGATGCCCAGGCCATCCGCTGGACCGGCGAGGGTGACCTCGATGCCGCGCTCCTCAACTGTCCCCGTCCCGAGCCGCTGCGCGACATCCTCGCTTACCGCCTCGCCGCCGACCCCCCGGTGGGCCTCCCGGCCTGGGAAAGTCGGGGCTTTCCGCGGGCCAGCGCCGTCAACGCCAAGGCCGAGCCGGGGGATTTCCACGGCACGGTCATGAGCATGTCCGGCATCGGTGACCGGCTGCTGTCCTTGTCCAGCGAACTGAAGACCGGCGACGCTCAACACGACTGGAGCGGCGCCTCCGGAATGCCGGTGCTGGTCGGCGATACCATCGTCGGGATCGTCAAGGAGGCGTCCGCCAACTACGATAACCGTGCGTTGAAGGCGGTGCCGACCAGCCTCTTGCGCGCGCAAGCGGCCTTCATCGAGGCGGTCGGCACCAATCCGGCGGAGTTGTTCGACCAGGCACGGACCCTGATATTGCGGGCGCTCGCGCAGAGCGACTCGGCCACGGACGCGTTGGCGCGCCGACTGGTGCCGGGCTGCGGCAGTCTGGGGCCCTGTCGGCAGGCGCTCGCCGAGTGCGCCCTGCGCCTGCCGCTCGATCAGCTCGTCGACACCGCCCTGGAGGTCAAGAGGGATCTACAGGCAAAGGGCGATGAGCGCGGTGTTCGGACCCTGATCGATTTCGTCCAGGCCATTCTGCCGACCGGCACCGATCCGGCCCAGGTTTTGCCGCTCGGTGCCTTCGACCCCGCGGCCGGCTGCGCCTTGATTGCGCTCAAGGCGCACTCCCCGACGCTGATCGAGTTGCTGATGGCCGCCGCCGACCGCCGCGGTGCCTGCTTCCGCACCCTCGACAATGACCGCGAGCACCCGGTGGGTCAGGGCTGCGTCGGGCGTATCCCGGGGAAAGCCGTACTGGAGCATGGCCGCGACCCCACTGGCGAACAGCGGCTGCGCGACCTCACCACCGAACTGGTCGCGCTCTTTGAAGCGGAACTGACGGACAAGCTGGATCAGGCCCTGTTCGGTCATCTCAAGTGCATCGCGCCCGACGATTGGCAAAACCCAGATCCGGACCTGCCACCTGAAGATCGCGTCACCTATGAGCAAGAGCTTGTCGAGGAGATCAGGAAGGGCTTGCACGACCGGGCGCGGCGGCGTCAGGCCGACGGGGGACGGTTCACCTATTACCTGCTCGTCGATACGCCCAAGGATCTGAGTGATGAGAAGAGGCAGGGCCGCGATGCGGTGCTGCTGAAGATCGCGCGACGCTTTCCCTACCTCGCCGTACTTTGTGCCGCACCCCGCCCCAGCTTTCCTTGGCGCGAGCTAGATCCCTTCGGCCAACTCCGATACCTGCTCTACACGGAGCGATCAAAACCCTGATGGATATTGAGTTTCTCCCAATCCGCGACAACCATGTCGAAATCCTGGCCGCCCCCGGCGGCCAGCGCCCGGCCTATCACTGTTTCGAGCCGGACCAACTGCGGGCCGTCAACGCCGCGCTCGCCTGCGGACGGCCGCTTTTGGTGCGCGGCGAGCCCGGCATCGGCAAGAGCCAACTGGCGCGGGCCGCGGCCAAGGCGCTCGGGCGCGCCTTCATCACGCATGTGGTGGATGCGCGCACCGAATCGCGCGACCTGCTGTGGCACTTCGACGCCATCGGCCGGCTGGCGGAGGCGCAGGCGATCGGCGCACTGCAGCCGCGGCTTGAAGAAACCGCCGGCTGCGACGAGAAGGACCGCCAGGCGCAGATCGAGACGGCGCTCACGGCCCTGCGCGACCGTCTGCGGGTCGACCGCTTCCTGCACCCGCGTGCCCTGTGGTGGGCCTTGAACTGGGAGAGTGCCGCGGCCCAGGCCGCGGTGGTCACCTCGCTTGAGGCGGAGCAGCTTGAGGCGGAGCAGCCGCCGCAGCCCGACCGCGGCGACCGGCGGCGGGGCTGCGTGGTCCTCATCGACGAGATCGACAAGGCCGAGTCGGACGTCCCTAACGGCCTGCTCGAAGCCCTGGGCGCGGGCTGCTTCACCCCCCAGGGGCACGCCAAGCCGGTAACGGCCGTCGGTCCGCCGCCGCTGGTGGTGGTGACCACCAACGAGGAGCGCGCCCTGCCGGACGCCTTCATCCGCCGTTGTCTGGTGCTGCATCTGGCCTTGCCGCGCGAGCCTGAGGCCCTGGTGGCCAGGCTCATCGAGCGGGGCCGCACCCACTTCGGCGACATCGATGGCCGGCCGCAGGTCCTGCCCGAGGTGCTGGCGACCGCCGCCAACCTGCTCGCCGATGATCGGGCCGAGGCTCTGCGCCGCCAGTGGCGACCCCTGCCCGGTCAGGCCGAGTATCTCGACCTGGTCCGGGCGGTGGTCGTGCAAGCCCGCGGCGACCTGGATCGGCAGGCGGCGCTCATCGGCCAGGTGGCGGACTTCGTGCTCAAGAAACACCCGGATGCGGTGCGCGCCGCTCCCGCGACCCCGTCATGAGCCAGGGGCGGGCGGCGCTGGGCCGTGCCGACCTGGTGGCGGCCCTGGTCGCCGCGGACGATCTGACCGCCGACTTCATCGGCGCCCGGTTGGGGTTGCACCGTGAACCAAGGCCGCTGACCCACACCACGGCCGAGCCACGGCCGCCGCCCGGCGACACCGCCCCGCCGACCCAGGCACCCGCGCTCGCCATCGCACCCCTGCCCCCGGCGCACTTCTGGCAGCCCGTCTCGGTGGTCTTCCTGGACGCCGATGCACCCCCGACCGCGGACCCCCCAACCGCGCCTTATCTGGGCTGGCGCAACCCCCCGCGCGGCTTGCCGCGGTATCAGCCGCTGGCCACCTGGTCCGAACTGAACCCGCGGCTGCGCCGGGTGCTCAGCGACTACCGCGAGGGCCGCGCCATCGACCTGGAGCGCACCCTGGCCGGCCTCAGCCGCGGGCACATCCTCACCCGCTTCCCGCGCGAGCGCCGCCGCCGCTGGGGTCCCACCCTCATGCTGGTGGAAGACGACAGCCGGCGCCTGATCCCCTTCCGACTGGACCGCCGCCTGGTGCGGCAGGCGTTGCGCCGGCTGTTGCCTGCCCACGCGCTCGGCCGCGCCCTGGTGGACGAGGGCACGCCCGTGCCGCGCCCGACCCCCGAATCCGCCCTGCCGTGGCCGCCGCCGCCCGGCACCCTGGTGCTGGTCTTGGGGGATGTCGGCAGCCTGGCCGCCGCGGGTGCCGGGTTGCGGGCCGACTGGTTGGCCCTGGGCCAAGGATTGCTGGATGCCGGCTGTCACCCCCTGGTGCTGTTTCCCGGCGCGCTGGAGCGTTGCCCCGCCGACCTGGCCGCCCGCTGGCGGCCCCTGGCCTGGGAACGGCCCCGCGGGCACGACGGCGCCGCCGACCGCGAGCGGGCCGAGCGCCTGCTGCGCCTGGTATCCCCGGCCGTGCGCATCGAGCCCGGTCTGCTGCGCGCCGCGCGCCTGCTGCTCGCGCCCGAAGCGGCCGATGCCGCCACCGAAGCGGATGTCTGGCAACACCCGGCGCTGGTCGGCGACTCCGCGGCCGGCGCCACCATCGCGCCCGAGCAGGCCCGCGCCTGGCGCGAAGCCGTGGTCCCGCCGGAATGGGTGCCCCTGCGGCGGCGTCTGCTGCGGCTGATGCGCGCCTGGCGCCGCGACCTGCCCCCGGAGATCTGGTTCGACGAATTGCTCAATGCCGATCCCGCCGCCCGCGCCACCGGCCCGGACACCCCGGATCTGGATCCTCTCGACGCCGACCTGGCGGATGCCCGCGGGTATTTCCAGGCCTTCTGCAGCGAGGTCGCCCTGGACCGGATGGACGCCCTGCCCGGTAACGATCGCGACTGGCTGGAGCGCATCCGGGTGCGCTCCACCAGGCACCTGTGGTCCGATCCAGCGGTGGGGGCGGCGCTGGCCACGCGTGCCGACACGCTGGTCCGGGGGCGGCTGGACGCCCCCGCCGACAGCATCCGCGTGAGTCAGCTGGCGAGCAACCGGCCCGCGGAATCTTGGCACCTGCTGCAGCGCGGAGGCGAGCTGGTCGCCGCCGCGGCGCAAGCGGTCGGGACCATCGGTGCCAGTCCGGTGAGCCTGATCGACACCAGCGTGGAGCGGCTGGAGGTGCGGGCGCTTGATGAACGCCGTCCGGTTGCATTCTGGCAGGACGCTGCGCCGCCGCCTTGGGCCGACGACTGGGGTTGGGATGATCAGGGTGCCTGGGTCGAGTTTTCGGTACCCGACCCGGCCGGCAGCCGCGTCGTGCAGCGCCTGCGCTGGATCGTGCCGGACAGCTTCCTGATGGGCTCGCCGGAGGACGAGCCGGGGCGTTGGGAGGACGAAGGCCCGCGGCATCAGGTGACGATCGGGGACGGCTTCTGGCTCTTCGACACCCCCTGCACTCAGGCCCTGTGGACGGCCGTGATGGGCGCTAACCCGAGCCGGTTTCAAAGTCCTGGTCGGCCGGTGGAGCAGGTGAATTGGGAGGATGTCCGGGGATTCCTTGACCGCCTCAACGGGCTGGTCCCCGGACTCGATTTGACCCTGCCGACCGAGGCCCAGTGGGAATATGCCTGCCGGGCCGGGACCGACAGCGCACTCTACAGTGGTCCGATCGAGATCCGCGGCGATATGGACGCTCCGGCCCTACACCCCATCGCCTGGTACGGTGGTAACAGTGGCGTGGACTACGACCTTGCGGAGGGCGAGGACAGCACGACCGGATGGTGGGAAGGGAAACAGAAACAATATGAGCACACCAGGGCCGGTACGCGCGAGGTCAAGGGCAAGGCACCCAACGCCTGGGGTCTGTATGACTGTCTCGGCAATGTCTTCGAGTGGGTCGCGGACCATTGGCACGACGACTATTCCGGTGCGCCGACCGATGGTTCAGCCTGGCTTGATGCTGCTGGCGCGGTTCGGGTGGTCCGCGGCGGTTCCTGGAGCAACTTCGCGCGCCTCTGCCGTTGCGCCTACCGCCTCAGGCTCGCGCCCGCTGACCGTTTCGACGACCTCGGCTTCCGTTGCGCCCGAGTTCAGGTCCCAGGCGGGCCGGCAGGAGCCGGAGGGAGCGGAGCGCCCGGATCGGGTGCTGCCCGGCCCGCGGAGCGGAACAGGCCGGGCGGCACCCGATCCGGGCGCGGAGCGGACTTCGGCGGGGCTGAGCCTTTGCGCCTGGACAGCGCCGCGCCCGCGGCGGTGACGCTGCCCGATGCCCCCGCGGTCGAGGTGCGTACCGAGCGCGCCATCCTCACCCTGCGCCGAATCCCGCGCCCCGCCTGGGCCAGCGCCATGGGCCGTGACCGCTTCGGCCTCTGGGCCGAGATCGCCATTGAGCCCGACACGGGCGGCGGCCAGTCGGTCATCCAGCGCCTGCGCTGGTGCCCGCCGGGGCGCTTTCTCATGGGGTCGCCGGACGATGAGCCGGAACGGTTTGCCGACGAAGGTCCGCGCCATCCGGTGACGCTTCGCGCGGGCTATTGGCTGTTCGATACCCCCTGCACCCAGGCCCTGTGGGAGGCGCTGATGGGCGGCAACCCGAGCAACTTCAAGACCCCGGACCGGCCGGTGGAAATGGTGAGTTGGGAGGACGCGCAAGGCTTCGTCGCCGCCCTGAATCGGCGTCTTGCCGGTGCCGGCGCTGCCGACGAGCACTTCGTGCTGCCGAGCGAGTCGCAATGGGAATATGCCTGCCGTGCCGGCAGCGAGTCCGCACTCTATACCGGCCCGATCGAGATTCTGGGCGACGCCAATGCTCCGGCCCTGGACCCGATCGCCTGGTACGGCGGCAACAGCAATGTCGGGTTTGAACTTGCCAACGGGCAAGACAGATCTTGGCTGAAGGAGTTGCAATACCCTGGGGGCAAGGCCGGAATCCATCCGGTCAAGGGCAAACTGCCCAATGACTGGGGTTTTTACGACATGCTCGGCAACGTTTGGGAATGGATGGAAGACGCGTGGCATGACGGGTACGATGGTGCACCGTCCGATGGTTCTGCTTGGCCCTCCGATGCCGATGCCGATGCCGATGCTGCTGGCGCGTACCGGGTGGTCCGCGGCGGTTCCTGGAACTTCGACGCGCGCTTCTGCCGTTGCGCCTGCCGCGTCAGGAACGCGCCCGCTGACCGTATCGACAACCTCGGCTTCCGTTGCGCCCGAGTTCAGGTCCGTGAGCCGGTCGGGCCGGCCGCGGAGCGCGCCGGACCTGCCGCTGCCCGGCCCGCGGTAGCGGATCAGGCCGGGCGGCGGCAGGTCCGGCGTGCGGAGCCGGAGCAGGCGGGGCTCTGGGGCCGACTGAAAAGTTGGTTCGGCGGATCGGAACCCCCGTAGGGTCCGCTGCGCGGACCAAGCCCCGCCAACCGCGCGTTGTCCGCCTAAGACCACAGCCTGTAGACGCGCCCGTAAGGGCGCCTGTAGGGGCGACTTCAGTCGCCCCTAACATTCCCGAAGCGGGTGTTCGTGAAATAACCTGATGCGATTTTCAGGAATCAACAGCGTGACTGCGCACATCGGTCAGGTTCCCGGCGCGCGCTCGGGGCGACTGAAGTCGCCCCTACAGCCCCGGGGTTCGGCGCGCGCCTTGCCCCGGCAAACAACAACTGACCCTTATAACCTTCTAACCTGATATCCGGACAGACCCTTGGCGTAGGGGCGGGTTTGAAACCCGCCCCTACGTCCGGTTATCACGTCCGATCGCTATAACGCGCGCCGTCACCCGACATCCCGACCGACGAGGTTCCATGCAACTGCGCTTCTATACCGTTCCGATCCATGGCGGCGACGACGTCGCCGACGAGTTGAACCGTTTTCTGACCGGTCATCGCATCCTCGCCGTGGAGCGGCAGTTCAATCAGAACGGCGGCGCCAGCGCCTGGGCCATCTGTGTGACGTTCGAGCCGGCCGGCGAGGGCCGTCCGCAGGGCGGGCCGGCGGCCGCGCGGCGCGGCAAGGTGGATTACCGCGAGGTGCTGAACGAGCAGGACTTCAACGTCTATGCGCGCTTGCGCGTTCTGCGTAAAGAGCTTGCCGAGGCCGAGGGGGTCCCGGCCTATGCCCTGTTCACCAACGAGCAGCTCGCGGAACTGGTCACCCGCCGGGTCAATACCGCCGCGGCCATGCGCGAGATCCCCGGCATCGGCGACGCGCGCATCGACAAGTACGCCGCGCGCTTCCTCGCCGTGCTCGCGGAGGCTCTGGCGGTACTTCCCGCGGCCAACGGCGCGGCCACCGGCGCGGCCAATGCGCCGTAGCCCGCTTGGTTTGGAGACCGTGGCCGACTGGCACAATCTGGCCGCCGCCTTCCATCGCGCCGCGCTGGGCCGCAGCACGCGGCCCGAGGTGCAGCGGTTTGCGGCGCGGCTGGAAACGGAGCTTGCGCACCTGCGCACCGACATCCTGTCCGGCGGCATCGCGGTGGGCCGCACGCGCCGGTTTCGCATTCACGACCCCAAGCCCCGCACCATTCATGCCCCGTGCTTTCGCGAGCGGGTGCTGCACCATGCCCTGATGGCCCATGTCGGTCCGGTGCTGGAGCGCGCGCTGGTGGCCGATACCTTTGCCTGCCGCACGGGCAAAGGCGCGCTGGCCGCGGTGCAGCGCGCCCAGCACCACGGTCGGCGTTGGCCCTGGTGGGCCAAGATCGATATCCGGGCCTACTTCGCGAGCATCGACCACGGGATCTTGCAGGACCTCCTGGCGCGCCGCTTCAAGGACCGGGACCTCCTGACCCTGCTCGGCCGGATCATCGAGGCCCATCGGGATGGGCCGGGACGGGGCCTACCCATCGGTGCCCTGACGTCCCAGCAATTCGCCAATTTCTATCTCTCGGGTCTGGACCGCCTGCTGCTCGAAGGGTGTCGGGTGCGCGGTTTCGTCCGTTATATGGACGATTTGGTGTGGTGGGGCGACAGTCGGGAAGCAGTGCGCGCGGGGCTGGCGGCGGCGCGCGCGTTCGCAAGCGAGCGCCTGGCCCTGCAAGTCAAGGAGCCGGTTGCGATCGGCCAAAGTCATCAGGGGCTTTCGCTGTGCGGTTATCGCATCCTGCCGGGCCGGCTGTTGCTGTCGCGGCGACGCAAGATGCGCTATTCGCAGTGCCGTCGGCAGTGGGAGGGCGCCTATGCGGGGGGCTTGATCGATGCGCGGACCCTCCAGGCCGGCTATGCCGGCGCGCTCGCGATCACGCTGCACACGGATGCCGCGGCGTGGCGGCGCGAGCAACTGCGGCGGGTACCGCTTGCCGGGGCGCTGAGCGCGCTGTAAGCTCGTCGTGCGGGTGGGGGGTCGCCACTGGCGCGGATCGGGTGGTCCGCGGCGGTTCCTGGAACAACAACGCGCGCAACTGCCGTTGCGCCTACCGCAACAGGAACGCGCCCGCTGACCGTAACGACAACCTCGGCTTCCGTTGCGCCCGAGCTCACGACCGGACCGGACGGTCCGGACCTGAACAGACCGCCCTCCCGGGCGCCGCATGTTCGGCGTCCAAACGCAAGGCCCCCGGCGTGCCAGTAGTGCGCACCAGCGGTGCGGCGAACCCTCGCCGGGCGGCCGTCTCCTGTCCAGCCTCATCGGTGCCTTGATGCTGCCCACCGCCCCGCCGCGCGCCATCGACCCCTCCACACACCCCTTGGTCAAGGGCGCTGCCCCCGCCTGGGCCAGCGCCTGGGGAGAGGACCGCTTCGGCGTCTTTGCCGCCTTCACCCTCGGCGACCTGGTGCAGCGCCTGCGCTGGATCCCGGCTGGTGTCTTCCGCATGGGCTCGCCGCCGGACGAGCCGGGCCGCTTCGACGACGAGGGTCCGCGGCATGTCGTCCAGATCGGGCGCGGCTTCTGGCTGTTCGATACCCCGTGCACCCAAGCGCTCTGGACCCGGGTGATGGGCGAAAACCCCAGCCGCTTCCAAAGCCCGGAGCGGCCGGTGGAGCGGGTGAGTTGGGACGACGTGCAGCGCTTTCTCGAACGAATCGAAGCCGCGGTCCCGGGGCTGGGCCTGAGCCTGCCGACCGAGGCGCAATGGGAGCATGCCTGTCGGGCGGGGACCGGGACGGCACTCTACCAGGGACCGATCGAGATCCTGGGTGAAAACAATGCGCCGGCGCTGGACCCCATCGCCTGGTATGGCGGCAACAGCGGGGTGGGGTTTGAACTGACGGACGGGTCCGACTCTTCGACCTGGCCCGAGAGGCAATATCCCAATCCCAAATCCGGCACCCACCCGGTCGCCGGTAAGGAACCGAACCCCTGGGGTCTTTTCGACATGCTCGGCAATGTCTGGGAATGGTGCGCCGATGGCAAACGTACCTATGGCGCGCGGTGGGAGCAGGACCCCGTCGGTCCGCTGGATGCTGGCGCGGGTCGGGTGGTCCGCGGCGGTTCCTGGGGCCTCGACGCGCGCTACTGCCGTTGCGCCTACCGCAACAGGGGCGCGCCCGCTGACCGTAACGCCTACCTCGGCTTCCGTTGCGCCCGAGTTCAGGAATCGTGAAGCCAGGCCGGCCGGGTGCGGAGCGCAACGCCTGCGTGGCGGCGCGCCCCCGCGGAGCGGAGGAGGGGCGCGCGGCCACGCAGGCGTTGCGCGGAGTAGAATTCTGCCATTCTGGCTCCCACGCTCCTGCGTGGGAGCAGGTGCGGGCGCTCCGCGTCCGGCGCCAAGACCGGACGCGGAGCGCCCGCCCGGCATTCCCACGCGGAGCGTGGGAACGAGAAAAGAAATCTGCAGGAACAGGCCGGGTTGCGAATACGCCGGGCCTGACCGCATCGAGCACATGAACGGAGAAGACCATGCCCATGAACGACCAGCCCTATATCACGCGCGACCCCGCCATTTGCGGCGGCCAGCCAGTCGTGACCGGGGCCCGCGTTACCGTGCGAACGGTCTTGGCCAGTCTGGCGGAAGGCATGGACACCGAGGATCTACTGCGGGATTTCCCGACGCTTAGCGGTGACGCGATCCGTGCCGTCATCGCCTTTGCCGATTAGGGGCGACTGAAGTCGCCCCTACACAGATGGCGGTCGTCCGTAGGGTCGTGCAACTCCGCTACATCGCCAAATCCAAATCCTCCTGCACCTTGGCGACGCCGGCCAGGGCGCATTCTTCATCGGTTTCGCCGGCCGGTGCGCCGCTGACACCTACGCCGCCGGCCAGGGCCGATCCGCCGACCAGGATCGGCACCCCGCCGGCGGACATCACCAAGCCGTCGATGCGGCCGATGGGGCTGTTGGCGCGGTCCTTCATGGCGGAGGTGGCGGCGTTGAAGTTGACCGCGGTGCGGGCCTTCTGCTCGCTGATCGGCACCGTGATGGGCGCGGCGATGGTGTCGCGCAGCGTGACCTGCACCGTGCCGTCGCGATCCACCACGGTGACGCCGATCTGTATGCCTTTCTCGCGGCAGGCGGCGATGCTGCCCTGGGCGATCTTGAGCGCGGTGTCCAGCGACAGGCGTTTGACCTGGACCACCATGGGCTCGGCGGCCGGGGCGGGGGTGCAGACGGCGATCAGGGCAATGGGAATCAGCTTCTTGAACATGGGGTGCTCCTCGGGTGACAGGGTGGTTGAACCTAAGACCGGGAATGGCTCACACAAAGACACAAAGACACAAAGATAGAGAAGCCTTTCATGGCTTCTTATTGCTCTTTTCTTCTTCGTGGCTTTGTGTCTTTGTGAGAGCATCTTCTTTTTCGGCGAGCGTCCGTAGGTTGGGGTTCGCTATCGCTCACCCCAACCTACGGGCGACCCGCGGAATCCATGTAGGTTGGGGTGAGGAACGAACCCCAACCGGCTCAGCCGTAACGCCGCTCGACGTAGTCGTCCACCATCCGCTTGAATTGCGCCGTGATATCGTCGCCCTTGAGGGTGGCGACCTTCTCGCCGTCGACGAAGACGGGCGCCGACGGACGCTCGCCGTTGCCCGGCAGGCTGATGCCGATGTTGGCGTGTTTGCTCTCGCCGGGGCCGTTTACCACGCAGCCCATCACCGCGACCTGCAGGGTCTCCACCCCCGGATAGCGGGAGCGCCAGTGCGGCATCTGCTCGCGCAGGTAACCCTGGATGTCCTGGGCCAGGTGCTGGAAGGTGTCGCTGGTGGTGCGTCCGCAGCCGGGGCAGGCGGTGACCATGGGGGCGAAGGAGCGCAGACCCATGGTCTGGAGGATTTCCTGCGCCACCTGCACCTCGCGGGTGCGCGCCTCGCCCGGCGCCGGGGTGAGGGAGACGCGGATGGTGTCGCCGATGCCTTCCTGCAACAGCACGGCCAGGGCCGCGGTAGAGGCGACGATGCCCTTGGAGCCCATCCCGGCCTCGGTCAAGCCCAGATGCAGGGCGTGGTCCGACCGGGCGGCCAGCATCCGATAGACGGCGATCAGATCCTGCACGCCGCTCATCTTGCAGGACAGGATGACGTGGTCCTTGGGCAGGCCCAGCTCCACCGCGCGCGCGGCATTGGCGACCGCGGATTCCACCATGGCCTCATGCATCACGCGCTCGGCCGACAGGGGGGCGGCGCTGCGGGCATTCGCATCCATCATGCGCACGATGAGATCCTGATCCAGACTGCCCCAGTTGACGCCGATGCGCACCGGCCGGTCATAGCGGCAGGCGATCTCGATCATGATGGCGAACTGGCTGTCGCGCGTCGCGCCGCTGCCCACGTTGCCGGGGTTGATGCGGTACTTGGCCAGGGCCTGGGCGCAGTCCGGGTAGTCGGTCAGCAAGCGGTGGCCGTTGAAATGGAAGTCGCCGATCAGCGGCACGCCGCAGCCCTGGGCGTCCAGCGCGGTGCGGATTTGCGCCACCGCGCGGGCGGCGGATTCGGTATTGACCGTGATGCGGACCAATTCGGAGCCGGCCTCCGCCAGTTCCGCCACCTGACGCACGGTGGCCGCGACATCGGCGGTGTCGGTGTTGGTCATGGACTGGACGACGATGGGGGCACCGCCGCCCGTGGTGACCGGACCGATGCGTACCGGGACCGTGACACGGCGCTGGATCGGGGACTGGATGGAGGAGGGGACTGAACTCATGCTGACCTCGCCGCTGTTGCGGCACGATTTCTTGAATGAAAACCCGACTGCTCGCCGACCGCGCGTCCCGCCCTTCTCGTTCCCACGCTCCGCGTGGGAATGCCGGGCAGGCGCTGGGCGTCCGGTCTTGGCGCCGGACGCGGAGCGCCCGCACGTGCTCCCCCGCAGGAGCGTGGGAGCCGGAATGGCTTAGCTTAATGGCATTGACGCTCCATCAGCCTGCCCCGGAGGGGACCGGTGAATGCGCCACCAGTGTCCGTTCCTCAGGGGGGTGGTCCGCGCAGCGGACCCTACGGCAACGGCGAGCGCAATCCCTGGATGAGCGCAATATAATCCGGGTCCTCCTGGGCGATCACCCCGTGGCGAATCAGGAAGTCGATCACCACCAGGTTGCAGTTGAGCTTGAACTCGTCGGTGTCGCGGACCAATCGGGCCACTTCCGCCGCCGGCAGGCGGGTGAATGACTCGACCTCGCCGTCGGTGCAGTGCGGCACGAAGGATTCCGGCAACTCCAGGTCATAGCAGTACATCAGATCCGGTTTCAGCCCCCGCGCCGCGTCACGGCAGTAGGTGATGGCGCTGACGGGCACGGCCTGATCCGCGATGACGGTTGGAATCGCCGCCTCCTCATGACATTCCTTGCGCAGATTATCCCGCAGGCCGACGCCGTAGGGCAGGCCGCCGGCGACCAGATTGTCCAGATGCAGCGGCGACACGCGCCGATTGGCCGACCGGCGCCCGACCCAGAGTTCGATCCGCGTCCCGGGATCGCCGCGCCCGGTGCGCACGAAGCCGTTCAGGTGCTGCCCGAAGGCGCGGACGCCAAACCAGGGTGCCGCCGCGCGGTCGATCAGACAACGCGCCTGATCGCGCCGGTTCGGGGTCACCGCATAGGGCTCGCCCTGCAGTGGCTCGATCAAACCCGCCGCCACCAGAATGTCGACTACTTCGGCCAGGACCTCGGAGCGTTCCGCCATGCTGTCCGGCGCGCCGTACCAATCGACCCGTACATCATCGACATGGAACTGGTCCGGCCAGCGCTTCAGGTGCGTCGCCAGGGTGCGCCGCACCGCGCCGACGCGCTCGCCCGCCAGCATCCAGGGGAGAAAATCGGTCGGGTTGCAGGCGTTGCAGGCCCGGATTTTATCAAGATAGCTCATGAACGTGCCTTGGCGTCATCCCATAGACGCTCCATCTCGGTGCGCATCTGCGGTCCCGGCCGCGCGCCCTGCGCGGCCAGCCCCGCTTCGATGTGCGCGAAGCGCCGCTCGAAGCGCTGGTTCGCGGCCCGCAGTGCCTGTTCGGCATCGACTCCCAGATGGCGCGCCAGGTTGACGCAGGAGAACAGCAGGTCGCCGACTTCGTGTACCCGCTCGGTCGGATTCGTTTGTTCGGGAAGGGTCGCGTGACATTCGTCCAATTCCTCGCGCACCTTGTCGAACACGCCGGCGATGGCGTCCCAGTCGAAGCCGACCGCGGCGGCCCGCCGCTGGAGTTTCTCCGCCCGCACCAGGGCCGGCAAGGCCGCGGCCACACCCGCCAGGACTCCCTGCGGCCGCTCGGCGCGATCACGGCCGTCCGCCGCCGCCGCCGCGCGTTCGCGCTCCGCGGCCTTGGCCTGCTCCCAGTGGTACCGCACCGCCGCCGCGTCGCTCAGATCCGCGTCGCCGAACACATGCGGGTGGCGCCGGATCAGCTTGTCGCAGATGGCGCGGACCACATCGGGAAAGGCGAAGGCGCCCTGCTCCTGCGCCAGGCGCGCGTGAAAGACCACTTGCAACAGCAGGTCGCCCAGTTCATCGCGCAGGTCCGCCAGGGTGCCGCTCTCGATGGCCTCCGCGACCTCATAGGCCTCTTCCAGGGTATAGGGCAGGATGGTGCTGAAGGTCTGCGCCAGGTCCCAGGGACAGCCGTCGGTCGGGTCGCGTAAGCGGGCCATGATGGCCAGCAGGGTATCAATGGACGTCGGATCAGACATGGGATTGGGTCCGCGTGGTGGCCGGTAATCTGGGGTCCGGGGTCCGGGGCCGCGCCGCTTAGGGTGCCTGCTTGACGACCGCGACCAGCCGGCTGTCGGCCACCTCGCTGAACTTGGCGCAGTCCCCCGGTGCGGTATTGAACCGGTTGAGCGTGTCCAGCGTGCACCGTCCCGGGTCCGCGACCTCGATGCGGCTGATCTGCTTGCATTGCACCCCTTGAAAGGTGATGTCGCGATAGGTCTGCTCACTCGGCCGCAGTTCCGAGAAACTCTTGGTCTGGGCGTCGTAGGGCACGTTGTCGTCGATGATCGCCGTGAGTCTGAATGACAGTTCGCTGATCTTGTAAGGCAGGTTGTTGGTCAGGGTGATGCCGTACTTGCAGGCATTCGGGAAGGACTTACGGGTATGGATGCTCAGTACCGCCGCGGGGCGGGTGCCGCGGGTGACCGGCGGGTGCTGCTCCAGGTTGGGCGGCGCGGCGGCCGGGGTCTTGGCCATCAGGCCCATGTCCGTGGCCATATCCGCGCAGCCGGCAGTCAGTAGGAGCCCCATCAGGCCGGAGGCGCCGAGGACCAGGGCAGTGGATGGATGGGCTCGAACAACGGACATGACACGACCTCCAGCGGGACTTCGACAGGCTCCGGGCGCGCGCCTGGCGCGGCGCGCCGGACCGCGGCCGTCAGAACTGTCCGGTGCGCAGCAGCACCAGGGTACAGGCGTGCTCGTGGGGGATGCCGGCCAGATGCAGCGCGGTCTCCAACTCATGCGACTCGGCGCCCGGATTGAGGATCACCCGCTCCGGCCGCAAGTCCACGATCGCCTGGATCTCGTCATGGACGCGGTCCGGACCCATGTAGAGTGTGAGGGTATGGACCGGGCCCTCGATCGCCGTCAGCCGATGGACTACCGGGATATGCTCGATCTGGTGCGCTTTCGGGTGCACCGGAATCACCCGATAACCCTTCTCCTTGAGGAGTTTTACCGCCTGGAACGAATAGCGCACCGGCTTGGGGCTGGCCCCCAGCACAACGACTGTATGATCTTCTGGTTTGCGTAGCCTGTGCACCCCTTTAACCCCCTTTCCGGAAAACCAGCATGTTAGCGGAAGCAGTAACCGCAGGTCCATGCCGACAAGCGGTTATCGCCTTCCGACCTGATATCCGGACAGACCCTTGGTGTAGGGGCGGGTTTGAAACCCGCCCCTACCTGATCTCCGGACGAACCTTTGGTGTAGGGGCGGGTTTGAAACCCGCCCCTACCTGATCTCCGGACGAACCTTTGGTGTAGGGGCGGGTTTGAAACCCGCCCCTACGTCCGGTTATCACGTCCGATGGCTATTTCACCAGGAGTCAGACCAATGTGTGGACGCTTCATCCAATGCTCCGACCTGCGGACCTACGCCGAC
>Ga0247839_1000680_pt1 | contig 59377 bp, 47 predicted proteins | sample LaCruzMarch2015__6_FD_192405 | JGI IMG/M metagenome (GOLD analysis project Ga0247839, IMG submission 192405) | Freshwater microbial communities from meromictic Lake La Cruz, Castile-La Mancha, Spain - LaCruzMarch2015_16m | ecosystem: Environmental > Aquatic > Freshwater > Lake | place: Spain...
CCAATCACGATGTGAACACCATCTGGGCAGGATCAGACGATGGCCGCATCAATATTACCCGCGATGGTGGCAAATCCTGGCAAGACATCACCCCCAAAGACCTGCCCAAACACTCGGTGGTGAGCATCATTGACGAATCGCGTCATACTCCTGGCACGGCTTATGTGGCGGTATACCGCTACCAGGTCGACGACCGCCAACCTTACGTGTTCCGCACCAAAGATTACGGCAAGACCTGGACCAAAATCGTGACGGGTATTGCCAATGGGCATTTTGCACGCTCGGTTCGGGAAGACCACGTTCGGCCAGGACTGTTGTTTCTGGGCACTGAGCATGGCGCATATGTATCTTTTGATGCAGGCGACCACTGGCAGCCACTGCAACTCAATTTGCCCGACACCCCGATTAGGGATTTGGTGATCAAAGACAATGACGTGGTACTCGGTACACATGGCCGTGGCTTCTGGATTCTGGACGACATCCAGCCTTTCCGGCAATTGACGCCCGAAAACATCAAACAACCCGCCATGTTGTTTCAGCCCGCCGATGCCATTCGCGGCATTACTACGGCTACGTTTCAATACTATTTGCAGGAAAAGGCAGACTCAGTGTTGATAGAGATTTTGGACGCAAAAGGAACCCTGATTGACAAATTCAAAGGCGACAATGCGCCAGCCAAAGCCGACGGAGGGCCTGCCTGGTCCCGTGGCCCAGGAAAGCCATCCACCAATGCAGGTTTGAATGCTTATTCCTGGAACCTCCGTTACCCTGGAGCTACCGTGTTTGAAGGCATGATCCTCTGGGGTGCCCGACCACAAGCAGGCCCCAAGGCGCCATTGGGCAAATACCAGGTGCGGTTTACAGCAGGAAAATACACCCAGACTTATCCTTTCCAAATCGGGTTGAACCCCAATCTGAAAGGCATTACCGCAGCTGATTTGCAAGAACAGTTTGACGTGGCGCTGAAAATTCGGGACAAAGAAAGTGCTGGCAATGAAGCGGTAATTCGCATTCGCGCTTTGCGCAAACAAATCGAGGCCCGCATGAAAGAGACCACCGACGCTACTTTCACGGCTGCCGCCAAAGACTTGAATACCAAAATCACCGCCATCGAAGAAGACCTGTACCAAACCAAAAACCGTAGCAGCCAGGATCCCTTGAATTTTCCGATCAAATTGGGCAACCGGATCTCTGCCGTGCGCCGCAGTCTGGAATCGGGAGATGCAAAACCTACGGCTGGAGTGTACAAGGTCTTTGCCGAATTGAGCAAGGAACTGGAAGGGCATTTGACCAAATTGGATGCCACCATTTCTGGCGCGCTACCTGGCTTAAACAAGCAATTGCTGGCCTTGCAACTGAAAGAAGTTAAGGACAAGTAAGGAAATAAAAGATGATAAAGGTAGTTTTTTTGACTGCCTTTATCATCTTCTACAATTTCTATCAATTTTATTAGATTAGTTTGAAAATGGAAGTTTCTACTCAAAAATCCCACGTTTTGCTGCATGAAGATTGGGCTTCGGTATGCATTGGGTTCATCATCATCTTTTTGGCCATTGGCTTGTTCGTATTGCCAGCGCCCGAACACGGCTGGAAGACCTTCTCGGATCTGTTTGGAGCGGTATTTTCAGGAGGCAATCTAGGCAAGATTACGGCCCAGTTTTTGCTGGTATTTGCGGGTGGCGCGCTTGGTGTGGTACTGACTGGCGGCAAGTTGCGCTACTTCCTGCAAGGGTTTCCACTCTTGTTTTTGCTTACTTTGTTTGCGCAGGTTCTGGCGGGCAATGCCCAGGTGAAAGCGCTCAACCTGGAAGCGGTCATCTTTAGTTTGTTGCTGGGCTTGCTGATTCGCCAACTGTTCAACTTACCCGCCTGGTTCAGTGGAGCTTTGACGACGGAGTTGTTTGTCAAGATAGGTTTGGTATTGCTGGGTAGCAGCGTCATTTTTACCGATATTTTAAAAAACGGAACACTGGGATTGATCCAGTCTCTGGTAGTTGTACTCAGTGTTTGGTATTTTTCATACTGGGTTTGCAAACGCTGGAAAATTGACGAAGAGTTGGCGTTTATGCTCTCCAGCGCCGTGTCAATCTGCGGGGTTTCGGCGGCCATTGCCACAGCAGGTGCCATCAATGGCGACAGCAAAAAGCTCTCTTTTGTGGTATCCCTGGTACTGATTGTTGCCATTCCAATGATGATATTCATGCCGATGATTGCCAATTACCTGGGCTTATCCCAGGAAGTAACCGGCGCCTGGTTGGGTGGCACCATCGACACCTCTGGTGCGGTGGTCGCTTCGGGTTCGATGGTGGGCGAAAAAGCGCTGGAAGTAAGTACCATCGTCAAGTTTTCCCAAAACGTGTTGCTTGGGGTAGCCGCTTTTTTCATCAGCATTTATTGGACATTGACGGGCAAAAAGACCGAAGATGGCATCGCCGTTGAAAAGCCAACCGTAAAAATAATCTGGGATCGATTCCCCAAGTTTGTATTGGGTTTTCTGGTCGCTTCGCTGATTTTTTCCTTTATCCTTACCCCTGATACGGTCAAAGAAGTAAAAGGACATTTGAAAAACATCCAGACCTTGTGGTTCGGTCTTGCTTTTACCAGCATTGGACTGGAGACAAAGTTTTCTGATCTGTTCAAGGATGGTTTCCGCAAGCCATTTTGGGCATTTATATTGGCTCAATTTTTCAACATCATCATTACCTTGGTTTTGGCGTATTTCCTCTTCCGGTAATTAGACAATGCATGGATATCGTTCAACAATTAACCGAAGCTTTGGGCTCAGATTGCGTTTTGACACATGATCAGGCAGCACAACGGTTGGCCAGTAATTGGGTCAGCGCAGAAAATTTGAATTGTAAAGCGCTGGTTTTGCCACGAAATACGGAAGAGGTATCCATTGCCTTGAAAATCTGCAATGCTGCTAAACAAGCAGTTGTGCCCCGCAGCGGCACTACCAACGTGGTAGGTAGTACCCATACCCAGGCCCACGAAATTGCCCTCAGCCTGGAGCGATTGAACACGATTGAATCAGTTGATTCCGCCAATCGAACTGCCACGGTGCAAGCTGGCGTAGTTTTGCAGCAACTTCAGAATCACCTGCAACCCTTGGGTTTGATTTTCCCGCTAGACTTAGGCGCCAAAGGCAGCTGTATGATTGGCGGAAACATTGCCACCAATGCCGGCGGACTGCAAGCGATCCGGTACGGAGTGATGCGCAACCTGGTGTTGGGGCTGGAAGTCGTTTTGGCCGATGGCACCATTCTCTCCTCCATGAACCATTTGCTCAAAAACAATGCGGGGTACGACCTCAAGCACCTGTTCATCGGATCGGAAGGCACTTTGGGTATCGTAACCAAGGCCGTACTCAAACTGGAACCTGCATCCTTGAGCAAAAACACGGCATACCTTGCCCTCAGTAGCTTTGAGCAAGCTGCTGAATTTTTGAATTTGGCCAAACAAAGTCTGGGAAATGCCCTCACGACTTACGAGCTGATCTGGCAGGATTACTACCGTTTGATGACGACTCCTCCTTCCCGGCATGCTCCTCCCCTGCCCCAAGATCATGCTTATTATGTGTTGCTGGAAACCCTGGGATTTCATCCTGAAAATGACCAAAAAGTTTTTCAGGAAACGCTGGAAAAAGCTTTTGAAAGTGGACTGATCGCTGATGCCTGTTTGGCCCAAAGCCAACAAGAACTGGATTGGTTCTGGGGCATTCGCGAGCAAGTGGATTTTATTTTTTCGGTACATCGCCCCATCTTTCTGTTTGATGTCAGTTTACCCATTGCAGAAATGGGGGCTTATGTGGACACCATCCGCGCGGACTTACAAAAACATTGGCCGGAGGTATTCCTTTATGTTTTTGGCCACATGGGAGATGGCAACCTGCACTTGTACGTAAGCTGTGGGCAAAACGACCACGCCACCCGCATGGAGGTTGAAAGGCTGGTATTTAATCCATTGACTGCCATTGGAGGTTCTATCACCGCTGAACACGGGGTGGGTTTGGAGAAAAAAGAATGGTTGCATTTGAGTCGAAATCCAACTGAAATTGCCTTGATGAAAACCTTGAAGGCCACCCTGGATCCTGAGGGAATTTTGAACCCTGGAAAGATTTTTTGATGCTTGCCAATCGCCTGAAAAAATCATTTGACAGATACTTTGAAGCTCCACTCGCTGCCTGGGAACAGTTTGCCAGTCTGTGCGATGTGGTTCAATTCAAAAAAAATGAAATCATCAAGCCATATGGCCAGGTGGAACGGTATGGGTATTTTATCCTTTCAGGCAGTGGCGGGGTTTTCGTTTGGAAAGAAATCAACTATGTATGCCTGGACTTGATGTACGAAGAAACCTTTTTTGCAGATTACATGTCTCTGATTACCAAGATGCCTTCCCCTTTGGAAACAATGGCCTTGGAAAAATCGGAGATGCTGCGCATTTCCAGAGACAACATCGACAAACTAAAGGAAACGCCAATGGGGCAAACCCTTTTCCTGATTTCAGCGGAAAGTACTTTTGTGGAAAAGCAACAACAACAAATCGACCTATTGCTAAAAACCGCAGAACAACGTTATATCGATCTTTTAGAGATAGAACCGAATCTGGTACAACGAACGCCTCAAAAGCACCTAGCCTCCTATCTTGGCATTACGACTCAAAGTTTGAGCAGAATTCGCAAGAAAATTAGCCAGTTGTAAGCGCATCCTGTAGGCAGCACTAAAAAAATGTCTGCATTTTTGATTATTTAACCTATGTTAACTTTTTTGCAACACATACAGGTGAATTTTGCGGTATTGTTCATTATTAAACACCTGACAAATGCGTTTATTCCTCACCTGCTGTTTTATTGGATTGTTGAGCATTGTTTCCGCTCAAGACCATGCTGAAAATGAATTCACCCGCGAAGGCTTTTTTTTTGGTGCTGCTGCGGGAGTAGGAGCCCTACAGCTCTCCAACTCCAATGGACTTGCGCACAATGAAGTGTCGATGTCTTTTCCCAACTTCAAATTTGGCTGGATGCTTTCGCCCAGATTTGCCGTAGAAATGTGCCTTCCAGGATCGCTGTATACCTTCAATGCCGAAGGCAGATCGAGAAGCCGTGGTTTTGAAGGTATGGTTCCTTCAGTACAATACTGGCTCAAAAACCGTTGGTGGATTTCTGGAGGTGTGGGAATCGGACTGGATGCACCTGCATTTTATGACATCAAAACGGAAACTGAACGCAAGTTTTATTTTGGTTCAGCCGCACTCTTTAGCACCGGTTATGAAGTTATTCGTACCCGCAAATTTGCCATTGATATCCAAAGTCGGGTACATTGGGGGGCGATGAAAATTGCAGAAGGCAATCAAAACGGAACCTCTTTCAACTTTTTGATTGGAATCAACTGGTATTAAATTCAAAAGAAGACTGAGTGATGTATTTTTGATATGGTGGGAAACATTTTTATTTTTGCAATAATTTGAACCCACCATATCAAACACCATGCGTACCTATCGACAAATTGTTCATGCCGTTTTTATCGTTGCATTCGTTTTATTGGCCAATTCTTGCGGCATCAAATACCAGTATACCAAGGCTTTGAATGATGCGGCACAGCCCAATGTCAGTAAAATCAGTACTGCCCTCACCAAAGTAGTGGCCAATTCCCCCGGCTTGAAGTGGAAAAAAATCAATGGCGAAGACTACGTCCTGGTTTCTTCCTGGAAAGCGGATACCAAATACTACAAAAACGACCAGAGCTCTGGATTTTACAATACCGGAAAATATCCAATTTGGGTGACAGTAGCGCCAGATTTGCAAAATTGGTATGCTGCGCAAAAAAAAGTGGGAGATCCAGACAAGCGCCTGAAGCAATTGCTGGGTTTGCCTCCCAATGCCGACAAAAAGTTTTTCGTGGAGTTTTGGGTACGCCCGCAAGACCTGATTCGGCCCTGTATTGATACCGAAGTGACCGACGGAGCTTGTGATTTGTACCTGAAAAACGCGGCAGATGCGGATTGCGAAAATCTCCTTTGGTTAAACGAACAGTCCCGCATGTCATTTGCAGATTCAACGCTGTACAACCGCTATCCATTCACCCAATTGGGCTATACGTATGATTGGAATCCGCGCAACAAAAAGCACGTTGGTTTGAGCGAGTTTGTGATCGGAAAAAACAAGAACATCGTTGTAGGAACGGTATTCACAACGGCTGAATATTTGCAGCAATAAGTCATTAGACTTGAGGTGAGTTGATTATCAAGTGATTGAATAATTCCAGGCATAACAACCAGCGGCAGCGCCGCCAATACGTCTGTAGTTATTATGCGTTTACCTGGATTAAAGGTGCAGCGCACCGCAACAAGAAGGGGTTACGGTGCGCTGCACCTTTAATTAATAACTTGGTATTAAATGCTACAGACGTTTTGGCGGCGCTGCCGCTGGTCATTTAGCTTAACATCATTTAATTCACTGATAATCAACATGCCTCAAGTCAATTATTGTTCCAGGGTAAAGGCTACAGAGCGTACACTCTTTACTTCGGTACCATCCGGCAAGGCCCAATCCAGCAACATTTCGTGGGCAAGTTGGTCTGAAAAAACCTCTTGCATGTTGCGCAGTCCGCCTGCCGGAACGCCCATTTGATGGAATTGCTTCAACAAGGGTTCGCGGTCTTGTAGTGCTATTTTAGCTTGCAGTTGTGCCTGCAACGCACTGCGGTTGAGCACCCGTTGATTGTTGTGGATATAGTCCGCATGTTGAGCCAGTTCATCGAGTTGCAACGCTTTGCACATGTGCTGAAATTGGCGGTCGTTGCCGATGGCCAGCACGATTTGTCCTCCATCTCGACAAACGAAGAGTTCACCGTATGGAGCGATGTTCGGGTGCAAGGTTCCCATCCGCTGGGGGATTTTTTGGGCGATCAGCCAGTTGGTGGCCTGATTGGCCAGGGATGCCAGTGCCGCAGCATACAAGGATACGCTTACTTTGCTCCCGTTTCCGGTTTGGGCGCGTTGCAGCAAGGCCAGCAGGATGCCTTCTTTGAGTTGATGTGCGGCCAGAAGGTCAATCAAGGCAACTGGCATTTTAACCGGATTGCCGTCTTTTTCGCCAGTCATGTACAAAAATCCGGCTTCGGCTTGCAGTACTACATCAAATGCAGAGCGGTCATCATTGGGGCCATATCCGGTGATTTCCCCATAAACCAAGCGAGGGTTTAGTGGTTTCAAACTGGCGTAATCCAGTCCCAGACGTTGAGCAGATTCGGGTTTGAAGTTGGCCAGCACCACATCGGCGCTTTTGATTTGCTCCAGCACCCAGGCCAATTCTTCAGGCTGGCTCAAATCCATCAACAAGATCTCCTTTCCCCAATTCACGCTGCAATAATAGGCCGAATAGGCCCAGGAAGGGTCTTCTATAGACAATTTCCAGCTGCGGGTGACGTCGCCATGGGTGGTTTTGTTTTCAATTTTGAGCACGGAAGCACCCAATTCTGCAAAAAACATACCCACTGCCGGCCCGGCGAGTACGGTGGATAGTTCGATGACTTTAAGGTCTTGGAGCATGAGTTGATTCATTCACTCACATTACTCAGTAAGCAGCTTCGCTGCTTGTTTTTATAACCGCGACGACGCGACGGCGCGACGATTCATTTGGCTGTGCCAAATGTTCGACGTAAAACGACGCAGAGATGTGCGAAGCACATAAATCGTCGCGCCGTCGCGTCGTCGCGGTTACAAAACATTTGGCGCAGCCAAATCAATAAAATCGTTGCTTTTGCCAAAAGGAGGCATTAGTACTAAGCTGCGTAATGTGAGTTATTCAAAATTACTGTTTCCGATCATCCTAAAATCTCCTTCAACTTAAGCAGCACCTGATCCACTTCTTCGCGGGTATTCAAATGCGAAAAAGAAAAGCGCAAGGTCTGCCGCAGGGATCCGTGTTTAAGCGCATCCATAACGTGCGAGCCTACATCTACGCCAGAACTACATGCACTACCGCCAGAGGCGGCTACCCCGGCGATGTCCAAATTGAGCAAAAGGAGATCGGCACGTTGAGACGGGGGAAAACCTACACTCAGAATTTTGTAATGCCCCTGTCCAAAAGGATCGCCATTGAATTCGAGGTCTGGAAATTGGGTTTGCAACTGCTCCGCAAAATAATCGCGCAATTCTTTGATGTAAGCCTGGCGAGATTCCATTTCAGCAGTGGCCAGTTCCAGAGCCTTGGCCATGCCCAATATCCCGGAAATATTTTCGGTTCCGCCCCGCATGTTGCGTTCTTGCGAGCCGCCGTCGATGTACGGATGAACAATATTGCTGTTGTTGATGTAAATGAACCCGATGCCTTTGGGGCCATGGAATTTGTGCGCCGATCCGGTCAAAAAAGCAATATTGAGATGGGACAAATCAATGGGGTAATATCCAATGGTTTGCACCGTATCGGTGTGGAACAAAGCGTCATGTTGGGTACACAAGGCCGAAACTTTTACCAAGTCCATCAAGGTGCCAATCTCGTTGTTAGCGTGCATCAGGGAAACCAGGGTTGGGGTTCCTTTTTGCTGCAGCAATGCTTCCAGGTGCTCCAATTGGATGTGCCCATCGCTATTTTGATCCACAAAAACCACTTCCATGCCTTGTTCTTTGACCAGGGCATCCAAAGAATGCAGCACACAATGGTGTTCGGTGCGGGCGCTGATGATGCGGCGCACGCCCAAGTCTTGCACCGCACGTTTGAGGGCCATGTTGCTGGACTCAGTGCCCCCCGAGGTAAAGAAGATTTCTCCGATAGAAGCATTCAGGCTCCGCGCAATCTGGCGGCGGGCTTGCTCGATTGCTGCTCTGGCGGTTCTGCCTTCCTGGTGAATGGAGGAAGGGTTGCCGTTGGTAAGGCGCAGGGCCTCCACCATGGTTTCTATCACCCGTTCGTCGACGGGGGTAGTTGCAGCGTTGTCAAGATAAATGCGCATTCTTTTGGTTTTTCAAGGATTGGGGTTGCTCAATTGTAAAATCCTAGCTCAATCTACTGAACCACTCTTCAACGAGTTTTTCATCCTGGTGATCGTTATTGTGGTGATGAAACTCGTTGGTGTGTACATTGTACAAATAATCACGTCCCCAGGTTTCATGGTTTGCTGCCAATTCGGTGATGGCATCCATGATGTGGCGCACTTCGGCATCCGTCATCACCGGGTGGATCGACATGCGGATCCAACCTGGTTTCTCGGAAAGGTCTCCAAAATTGATTTTATCGGTGATCGAATTGGAATGCTCGCGGGAAACTTCCAGCAGGTAATGGCCGTAAGTACCCGCACAGGAGCAGCCTCCTCGCACTTGAATGCCGAAGCGATCGTTGAGGATGCGTACGCCAAGGTTGTAGTGCAGGCCATCGATGTAAAAGGAGATTACCCCCAGGCGATTGCGGTGGCCATGCGCCAAAATGTGCAGATTGGGAATGTTTTCGAGGCGATCCCAAATGAGGTCTAGCAATTCATGTTCACGTTGCAGGATGTTGGTTACCCCCATTTGAGCTTTGAGTTGCATGCAAAAAGCGACGCGCATGGTTTGCAAAAAAGCGGGGGTTCCGCCATCTTCGCGGGCTTCAATTTCTTCGATGTATTTGTGCCCACCCCAAGGATTCGTCCAATCAACCGTGCCGCCTCCAGGATTATCAGGAATGCGGTTTTTGTACAATTTGGCATCAAAAATCAAAATCCCCGTTGAACCTGGGCCGCCCAAAAATTTGTGTGGCGAAAAAAAGATGGCATCCAGGTGTTGCAGTGGATTGGCCGGGCGCATATCGATGTCGATGTAAGGGGCAGAACAAGCGAAATCCACGAAACACAAACCCCCATGGCGGTGCATGATTTCGGCGATTTCGTGGTAGGGCGTAAACAAGCCCGTTACATTGGAACAAGAAGTTACCGCAGCGATTTTGGTTTCCCGTTGAGCGTAGCGTTGAAGCATGGCCTCCAGGTTGTCCAGATCCACCAATCCATCAGCGGTTGGTGCAATCACTTCAACGTCGACCAGGGTTTCCAACCAGCTGGTTTGGTTGGAATGGTGCTCCATGTGGCTGATGAATACAATAGGGCGTTGGTTTTCGGGCAATTGCACCAGGTGCTGGTGGCGCTCGTGGACTTTCAAGCCCAAAATGCGTTGAAATTTATTCACCACCCCGGTCATACCAGAGTTGGAGGAAATCAACACATCAGATTCATCTGCACCTACGTAGGATTTGATGATGGATTTTGCATGGTGGTAGGCCAGGGTCATGGTGCTGCCCGTAATGGTCGTTTCGGTATGGGTGTTGCCTACAAAAGGGGCGATTTCATTGGTTAAAATGTCTTCAATGGGCAAGTACTGGCGCCCGCTGGCCGTCCAATCGGCGTACACTATGGTTTGGAGGCCATAGGGTGTCATGAATTTTTGATTCGCCCCGATCACGTTTTTCCGAAAGGACTGAAAATAGGTTTCCAACGAAGCGACCATCGTTTGGCTTGTCATGGTTTATTTGGTTTTATTGCTGTAGTCGGTATCTGGTTACAGGAGTTCCACTACTTCGGTTTTGATTTTTCCTACCAGTTCTTGAGCCTTGGTCAGACTGGGTGCTTCTGCATAAATGCGAATAATCGGTTCCGTATTCGATTTGCGCAGGTGCAGCCAACTATCGGCAAAATCGATTTTCAATCCATCGATCATGCTGTGCTCTTCGTGTTGGTATTTTTCTTCCAGTTTTTGCAGGATGCCTTCCAAATCCAGTCCTTCGGGCAGTGAAATTTTGTCTTTCACCATTTGATAATCGGGATAAGTAGCCCGCAATGCAGAAGCGCTGCCATCAAACTTGGCCAACCACGACAAAAACAGGGCAATTCCCACCAGGGCATCCCGACCATAGTGCAATTGAGGAACGATGATGCCACCGTTGCCTTCCCCTCCGATTACCGCGCTAACCGCTTTCATTTTTTCGACAACATTCACTTCACCAACTGCGGCAGCAAAATATTGACCACCATGCTTGAGGGTTACATCCTTCAAAGCCCGGGAGGAAGACAGGTTGGAAACCGTATTACCAGGAGTATGCTGCAAGATGTAATCTGCAACAGCAACCAGGGTATATTCTTCGCCAAATGGGGCGCCATTTTCGCATACCAGCGCCAGACGGTCTACATCAGGATCTACTGCAATGCCGAGGTCGGCGTGGTGCTCCAGGATGGTTGCAGATAGGGCGGTCAAGTGTTCAGGAAGTGGCTCAGGGTTGTGTGCAAACTGCCCATTGGGCTCCCCATTGATGGTGATCACCTCGCAGCCCAGGTATTCCAAAAGTTGAGGCACCGTCAGTGCGCCTGAGGAGTTGACTGGATCAAGCACAATTTTGAAACCTCGCGCACGCACCAGGTCTACTTCTACCTCTGGCATGTCGATGATGGCTTGGATGTGTTTGTCAAGAAAATCATCATCCATTTCAATTTTCCCCAGTTGATCAACGGGTTGGTAACTGATGCCGCCATTGGCGATCAGGTTCAGCACAGCTTCTCCGTCGGCAGCAGAGATGAATTCGCCTTTTTCGTTGAGAAATTTCAAGGCGTTCCACTCTTTGGGATTGTGGCTGGCGGTGATGATGATGCCCGCACCAGCACCAGCAAAGGTTACCGCCATTTCAACGGTGGGCGTAGTGGACAATCCAAGGTCGACGACATCAATCCCCAAAGCAATGAGGGTACTGGCCACCAAATCCCGAACCATGGAGCCCGAAATTCGGGCATCCCGACCGATGATAACTTTGGCAGGATTGCCTTTTTGCAACAACCAGGTACCAAAAGCAGCGGTACACTCTACAATGTCTTGGGGGGTAAAGTTTTGTCCAGGCAATCCGCCGATGGTGCCTCTAATGCCGGAAATTGACTTGATAAGTGCCATAGGATTTGGGTTAAGATTTGATGCAAAGTTAATATAAGTTGCGGTTTTTTCATTGTTGTCAGGCAAGGATGGACTTCTTCTAATCTTACCCTATATTTGCCCCATCCGTTTTTGCCTACAATTTATATTCATGGAAGAACTCATCGCTTTTGATCAATACCTTTTTGAAATCATCAATGGCCACACCCACAATGCGGTACTGGATTGGTTGATGCCCATCTGGCGCGAAAAATCGACCTGGATTCCGTTTTACCTGGCTTTGGCCGTTTTCTTGGGTTACAAATATCGAAAAGCTGGATTGTACCTGATTCTGGGTCTGGCTTTGTCCGTAGGCCTGGCCGATACGATTAGCAGCAAGGTCATCAAGCCAGCGGTGCATCGTTTGCGGCCTTGCAATGACCCTGAGATCAAGGATGAAGTGCAGCTTTTGGTGCATTGTGGCAGTGGCTATAGCTTCACTTCATCGCATGCGGCCAATCATTTTGCGGTAGCTGCTTTTTTGAGTTTAACACTGGGTTTGCATTATCGGCGCATTCGTTGGCCATTGCATTTGTGGGCGGCGAGCATCGCCTTGGGGCAAGTGTATGTTGGGGTACATTATCCACTGGATATTTTAATGGGGGCATTTTTAGGATTAATTATTGGCAACATTGTTGCAAAAACGTACCTTCGCCTTTTCAAAGACTTTTTCTTTCCAAATCAAGCACAATTCTGAATGTACATCTGGGAATATTTGCTCCTTTTTTTAACCCCAATTATTGGAGGAATACTGGCATTTACGCTGGGCAATAAAAAGCCCAAACTGGTGCGGTACACCATGCTGTTCAACGGTGCCTTTATTCTAGGGGTAGTGCTGGTACAACTGCTCCCCGATTTATTTTCCAAAGGAGATCGGTACACCGGATTGTGGATGTTGTTGGGTTTTGGATTGCAAATGCTACTCGAAGAATGGTCAGGAGGTGTTGAGCATGGCCACATTCATGCAAATGAGCAAAGACCGAGATGGCTGGCATTTTCCATTATGCTGGGGTTGTGTCTTCATTCTTTAATTGAAGGGCTACCCTTAGGAGGTTACCGATCTTTTATGCATTCCATACAGGGAAGCAATAGCGATAGTCAGTTTCATCACTTGTTTTTGAGCATTCTGATGCACAATATTCCAGCGGCTTTTGCACTCACTTCTTTTTTATTGATGAGTGGCATTAATCGGTTTTCAAGTGCCATTTTTTTGCTCTTGTTTGCCTTGATGGCACCCATTGCAGCGTTTTCGGCCCAGTTTTTCCTCAGCAGCCCTTCCACCTTGGCCATATTGCTTTCGATTGTAACCGGAAATTTGTTGCAGATTGGTTCTACTATCCTCTTTGAAAATGATGCCCATTCCAGTCATCATTTTTCGATTGGCAAATGGTTGGCGCTGATTTTGGGTTTTGGGTTGTCGGCCATTCATTTTCACTAAGCAATAATTTGGGAAATCACTCGGATTTAAGGCAAATACACAAAAAAATTTCATAACATGTGGCAAGTTCGGAATAAAAATTTGTCAGTATCTTTACTCGTAGGTAAAATTCAGATTACAAAAGATTAACTTCTAGCGAATATTCACTAATTTGCCCGCATTTAGAATATTATTCGCTCACTATATCGGTTTTCAGCATGAAATATCTATCTAAGTCGCTGATGTTTAGCATCATTCTGTTTTTCTCCTGTTTGTGCATCATCCATGCCCAAACGACCATTCGAGGAGAAATCAAAGATGCCACCAATAAAGAAGGGTTGGCAAATGCCACGGTGATTCTGAAAGGAACCACAGAAGGGGTTGTTGCAGATTTGGAAGGGAAATTTGAATTGTCCACTCAACAAAAGCTCCCCTTCACCATCCTGGTTTCTTATGTAGGGTATACCGATAAGGAAGTTAACGTAACCACTCCCAGTCAAAAAATTGTCGTAGATCTTTCCGAGGATGCCGTCACCATTGATCAGGTTGAAGTAAAAGGCCGGCGCATTTCCGAAAAGAAGGTTCAATCACCTTTGACCATGGAAACCCTGGATGCCATTGGCATTACAGAAACGCCTGCGGCAAATTTCTATGATGGTTTGGGTTCTTTGAAGGAAGTGGATTTGACCGCGGCCAGTTTGGGGTTCAAAATCATCAACATGCGGGGCTTCAACAGTACCAGTCCGGTGCGTTCCTTGCAAATCATTGATGGTGTAGACAATCAGTCGCCTGGTTTGAACTTCTCTTTGGGCAACTTCTTAGGTGCTTCCGAGTTGGATGTCAACAATGTAACCCTGATTATCGGGGCTTCTTCTGCTTTTTATGGGCCCAATGCTTTTAACGGCGTAGTGAGCATGCAAACCAAAAATCCGTTTTTGAGCAAAGGCCTAAGCGTGCAGATAAAAGGTGGACAGCGCAATTTATTTGAAGGGGGAATTCGTTGGGCAGATGCCATTAAGAATAAAGCAGGTAAAGAATTCTTTGCTTTCAAATTCAACATCTCCGGATTTAGAGCCGACGACTGGGTCGCAGACAATTACGATCCGGTATACGATACTCCAAGCGGCAAGAACAACCCGGGAGGTTTTGATGGTGTAAACATCTATGGTGATGAATACCTGATTTCCAATGACTTTACCAATTCGTTTTCGCTGCCAGGCATGGGGATTATTCACCGCAAGGGCTACAAGGAAATCGATGTAGTCAATTACAATTCCGAAAACCTGAAAGCGGCAACTGCGCTGCATTTCCGCATCAACCCTGCAAAGGATTACAAATCTGCAGAGCTGGTTTTGGGTACCAATTACAGCACAGGTACAACAGTTTATCAAGGCGACAACCGCTACAGCTTGCGGGGCATTCAGTTTTTTCAGCACAAAATTGAACTGAAGCAAACCGACAAGTACTTCCTGCGCTTTTATGCAACCCACGAAGATGCGGGAGATTCTTACGACCCCTATTTTACGGCTTTGCAATTGCAGAAGAATGCCAAAGAAGACGTAAAGTGGGCTTCTGACTACATCAATTTCTGGCAAACCAGTATTAACCCTCGGGTAAGAAAAATTGAGGGCTACCCCAATCCCATCAATTTTATTGGAAAGCCGGATGAGTTTCGAGTTGCTCAAAATGCATTTTTAGGCAACTCCAAAGTTCAAGATTCTTTGGCTTTGTACCACTCTTTGGCGCAAATTCAGGTAGACAAAGGAAATGCACTCTTTCAATCGGTGGATTTCTTCGAACCCGGTACTGATCGATTCAACAAAGAGTTCAACAGCATCACTAGCCGCTTGGGATACAGCGAAGGTGGTACTCGTTTTTATGACCGTTCCGCGTTGTACCACGCCAATGGTGAATACCACTTCAATGATTTGGTGAAAGCGGAAAAAGGAGGAAAAGTAACCGATCTCGACCTTTTGGTTGGCGCCAGCTATCGCTTGTACACGCCCAATTCCAAGGGGTCAATCTTGTTGGATACAGGAGACACCAAAATCAATACCTATGAATACGGTATTTACGGTGGCGGCACGATAGAACTGGATAAAAGACTGAAAATCAGCGGTTCGATGCGTTTGGACAAAAACAAAAATTTCGATTTCCTGTTTTCACCAGCCGCATCTTTGGTGTATACTCCTGATCGCGATCAGGTTTTCCGATTTTCGTTTTCTTCTGCCATCCGCAACCCTACCCTCGCAGATCAATACCTGTTTTACAACGTAGGTCGGGCCATTTTGATCGGCAATCTAAATGGATTCAATAACCTGTTGACCATTGAATCTTTGCGTGAATACTTGAATACCAAGGACAATACCAAACTTTCCTATTTCGACGTGGCACCAATCCGCCCTGAAAAAGTAAGGACACTTGAAGCCGGATACCGCAATACTTTTTTTGACAAATTGTATGTTGACGCCACTTACTACTACAGTTTTTACAATGATTTCATTGGGTACAATATTGGTGTAGATGCTACCATTGAGTCATTTACCAACTCGATCACCCGCGCTCAAGCCTACAGGGTGGCAGCAAATGCCAAAGATCGGGTAACTACCCAAGGCCTTTCTATCGGAACCAGTTATTATTTTGGGCAAAATTATGTGCTGGGCGGAAACTATTCTTTTAACCAGCTCAACAGCGTAAGCGACGACCCAATTATCCCGGCTTTCAATACGCCTAAACACAAGTACAATGTCAGCTTTTCCGGTCGTGATTTGGCTGTAAAATTCCTGGGCATAAAATTCCCTGATTTTGGGTTCAATGTCAATTACAAGTGGATTGATGGGTTTATTTTTGAAGGATCACCTCAGTTTACAGGGGGTATTCCAAGTTATGATATGCTGGATGCCCAGGTGAATTGGCAAGTAAAAAAGATCAACACCACCTTCAAACTAGGCGGTTCCAATTTGTTGAACAACTTTACTTTCCAAACCTATGGAGGCCCTCGAATTGGCCGTATGGTGTATTTATCGTTGACTTACGATTGGAAGAAAAAATAAAAAATCCTATGTTCAAGAGTTTATTGGCAGTTATTGCAGATAAACTCTTGAATTTATTTTTGGTCATTTCATTTCACACACTCAAAACTTTTTTCAAATGAAACAACTCAACACTTTGCTGCTGTTGTTGATTGCTTTAGTAGGAACGGTGAGCCTATCTGCTCAAGCTGGCCGATACCGCACCAAAGTATTCACTGGATTTACCGTTCAAAGGAATGTTACTTACGCAACCAATATCACGGTGTTGCGCAACCCTACCATTGCTCCAGAAGATTTAAAAATGGACATTTACACTCCTGCCGGGGATGTTGAGAAAAGCCGGCCAGTAGTGATTTATTTCCATACAGGTAGCTTTTTGCCCCCTTTAATCAATGGTGGGATTACTGGCGCGCGCAACGACTCTTCATGCGTAGAATTTGCGCGCCGTTTGACGGGCCTTGGTTATGTGGTTTGCGTAACCAGTTACCGTCAGGGTTGGAACCCCGCTGCAACGGGTCCAGCTGGACAAAACATCCGTACAGGTACCTTGTTGAATGCAGCGTACCGTGGCGTTCAGGACGGTCGAGCGGCCATTCGTTTTATTCGTAAAACGGTAGCCGCAGACAGCAACCCTTATGGCATTGACCCAAATCGCATCGTTCTTTGGGGCCAAGGAACTGGCGGCTACATTGCCCTGGGTGCTGCTTATCTGGATCGTTTCAAAGAAGAAATCCAGATCACGAAATTCATCGATACCGACAAGTTGACGGCTTATGTAGATACCAGCTTGAATGGTAATCCATTTGGTACTACAGCAAAACCACTTAACCTCCCCAATCACGTGGGTTACAGCTCTAGCTTCAACATGGCGGTAAACATGGGTGGTGCTATGGGTGATTCAAGCTGGATGGAAGGCAAAGCTGGAGAACCTGCCTTGCTTGGTTTTCACGTTGTTGCTGATCCATTTGCCCCGTTTGGCGATGGTGCGGTAATTGTACCTACTACCCGTGAATTTGTAGTAAGTGTATCTGGTACCCGTTCTGTAGTTGAACGCGCCAATAATTTCAAACTGAATGATAAAATGGCTGCCGCCATCAATGACGCCAGCTTTGTCAATCAGAAAAACAAGGCAATCAGCAATGCTCCACTTCCTTTTCCCACTTTCAGTGTAGCCGGAAAAGCAACTACCCTTTCTACCAATAACATGTACCCCCTTGTGACTCCAAACTTCCGCATTGAGGCCGGACCATGGGAATGGTGGGATACGACGACCTTGAAATTGGTCGTAGCAGGTACCAACCTGGCCCTTGGTACAAACTATGATGCGAAAAAACTGCATGCTGACGGTTTGTTGACCAACCCCAACATGAGCAAAGCCAAAGCAATGGCTTACATCGATACGATGATGGCGGTCTTTATTCCTCGGGCTTTCCTGCAATTGAACTTGGCTACTTCTACTGAAGACATCATTCAGGAAGATGTGGTGAAATTGAAAATCGGACCAAACCCGGTTGCAGATCGGATTTACATCCAGTCGGCGGCAGAGCACAAGATGCAAGACATCGCACTGTACTCCCTGGATGGGAAAATGGTGCGTGGCTATGCCAACGTTGGCGAGAATAGCTTTGAACTGCTGCGCGGAGGATTGCCTGCGGGTACGTACGTCTTGCAGGTACGATTCGATAAAGGGATCGTTGCGAAGAAACTGATACTGAAATAAGTTGAAATGTTTAGGGTTGAAATGTTGAAAAGAAGTATAAAAGTTGTTAAGTAATCAAGACAATTTGTCTTCGAACTAATTGACTTTAGCACTTCTCTTCAACATTTCAACTTTATTCAATTTCCACAATCATTTCCACTTCTACTGCCATGTTCTTTGGCAATGAAATCATGCCGACTGCTGATCGGGCGTGTTTCCCTTTGTCTCCAAATACCTTGACCATCAAATCGGAATAACCGTTGATGACTTTGGGTTGATCTCCAAAATCCGGGCCACAATTGACCATTCCCAATACTTTCACGATGCGTTTTACCCGATCCAGGTTGCCGATTTCGGCTTTTAGTGCAGCGAGTTGATTGATGGCGGTGAGTTGGGCGGCTTCGTAACCTTGTTCGATGGTCAAATCGGTTCCCACTTTGCCCACGATGTAAGTGCCATCTGCTTTACTCGGGCCTTTTCCTGCCAAAAAGATTAGTTTTCCGGTTTGTACGCTGTTGACGTAATTGGCAATGGGCGCAGAAACAGCAGGGAGTACAATACCCAATTCTGCTAGTTTTTGATCAATGCTGGATTGGCCTTTGGCGGGCTTCTTGTTCTGGGCTTGCAGGGCAATTCCTGTAAGCAATAAGCAAAAAAGGAGAGAACAGAGGTAACGATTGCTCATGTTTTTCTGTGCAAAATACAGTTTCATGCGCAAAATTGAATGGTTTTTTGGAAACAAAAGCGACGTGATGGGAACGCGGATGCAGCGGATTGGGCGGATTTACGCGGATTTTGATCCCGCCTTCGGCGTGATGTGTTGGCCACAAATTTCACAAATTTTCACAAATTCTAGCACAAACTTTGTTTGCGCTAGCGAACGTAGACACGAACAAGTGTCCAATTTGTGGCTAAAAAACTTTTGCCGAAGGCAAAAGAAATCCGCGTAAATCCGCCCAATCTGCGTCCTCCGCGTTCCCATTGTATCACTTATCCCTACTTCAACTCAATGACCCTCAATGAAAAAGGTTCGAGTCGGATGCCATTCAAATCCACCGTCTCCTCCTTGAGCACGTCCCGGCCATTCTGATATCCTTTCAGCATTTCTGCATAGCGTGCCAGGTTGTGTTCCTGGGGTTTATCGGTGGTGTTCCAGAGCATCATCACCCGTTTAGTGTCATCGTAGCGGAAATAGACATACACCCCATCTTCGGGAATAAAGTGGCGCATTTTGCCCGTTTGAAGCGCAGGAGTATTTTTTCGGTAATTCAACAACTTACGCAGCAGTTGATAAGTGGTTTCTTCCATGCCCTGACGTCCGGCAGCTGTAAATTTATTGACCGGGTCTTCTTTCCAACCACCTATGAAATCTTTCCGCCCTGCTTCGCCAAAAGAACCACCAGAACCAGTGATGCCAATTTCAGTTCCATAGTACAGGCATGGCAAACCACGAATGGTCAAAAGTGCAGTCAATCCCGCATGGTATTTCCGCCAGTCACCTCCAAATACCGACAAAGCCCGGCTTACATCGTGGTTGTCCAAAAATGTGACATTGCGGTGGGCATCCTGGTACAAAAAATCATTGCTCAGGGTTAGGTAGAGGCGGTTTGCCCCATCTGTCCAACCCTGACGGCCTTGAGCGGCCTCCAATAGTGCATAGTTGAGTTGAAAATCGGTAACTGCGGGCAAATAACGCGGCGTGTTGGTCAATTTATTTCCTGCTGTAAACTGGGCTTGTGCCAAGGTACTTTGCACCCAGGTTTCGGCAAAGAACGTATACCCCGGATATTCCAGTTGCATCCTTTTGCCCCAATTGATCATAAATTGCTCATCTGGATAAAAATAAGTATCAATGCGGTAAGCATCATGGCCGGAATACTCCATCCACCAAAGGTTGCTGTACAATAAGTAGTTGGCCAGATAGGGGTTGCGCTGATTGAGGTCTGGCATGTGGCTATCAAACCATCCGTTGGCAAGTCGATTGCGGTCGGTTTCGGAAGCGTATGGATCAATCAACACGGCGTCCCGGTAATTGGACTTCGTCAAGCTAGGCCATTCCTGGTTGATCCAGTTTTTAAAAGGAAAATCTCTGATCGTCCAATGCTGATCCCCCACATGATTCTGAATAATATCCATGATCACTTTGATGCCTTTGGCATGGGCTTTTTCAACCAATTGCTTGTACAAGGCATTGGAACCATAGCGTTTGTCGATGGTATAATGATCGGTTGGGGCGTACCCATGATAGGATTCGTAAGGTTGATCTGACTCTAACAAGGGCATGATCCATATTGCCGTAATACCAAGATCCTGAAGATAATCCAGGTGATCGATGATACCCTGGATGTCACCGCCGTGGCGAAAGTAAATCTTGTCCCGATTCAACAAATCGGAACGCATGTCATTAAAACGGTCGTTGCTGGAGTCGCCATTCGCAAAACGATCTGGCATGATCAGGTACATGTTGTCGGCAGGACTCAATCCACGATTTTTTAAAGCGTTTTTCTCTCTGGCCTGCAATTCATAGACGTAGGTTTTCGAGGATTCACACAATGAAATCGTGAACTTTCCGGGTTTGGCAGTTGGGCTGATCAAAAGATCGATGAAAAGATAATTGGGATTTTCTCCCGGTTGAACTTTTAATACCTTGACGCCTGAATAATTGATTTTGACGGCGCATTTGCTGATGTTCTGGTCGTAGATCATCAATTGCAAATTGGGATCTTTCATACCTACCCACCAGTTTGGTGGGCTGATCCTGGATTTATCTACTTTCCCTCCAATTGGCAGATGTGGCTCATATTCAGAGAGTTTCATGCCCAAAGGCAGGCGTTGCATGGGGTCGTTGTCGTATACGTTTTGTGCGGATAGTGATTGCAAGTTGAACAAAAGCAGAAACAAAATTCCCCCTAAAAAAGAACCAATCGATTTCATACAAGATTTTTGACAAGAAAAAAAAACCTTGCTGATAATCCAAACTTTAGTCGTGCCACTTCATGGAAGGGAAGAACCATTTTCTAGTGTGTGAACTCAAAACAGAAAACCTTATAAAAACTGGTTTTTCACGAAAATCATTTGTGCCAGAATGCTGAGCGCAATTTCTGGGGCAGTTTTGGATTTAATGTGTATGCCCACTGGGGCATGAATGCGCTTGAATTCTTCTTCGGTAAATCCTGCAGCGATTAAGCGTTCGTGGCGCTTTTCGTTGGAGCCCTTGCTGGATAATGCGCCGATGTAAGCAACTTTGGAGCGCAGCAACAAGTGTAAGGCTTGATCATCAATTTTGGGATCGTGGGCCATCATGACTGCAAAAGTGTATTCGTCCAGTTCATACTCAGGTAGCACTTCGGCAGGGTAATCTTCGTACAGCTTATCGGGAGCAGTCGGAAAATGGGTATTCTGTGCAAAAGTGCCCCGTGGGTCGATGACGATGGTATCAAAGTCAAAATATTTGGCCAAATGCACCAGTTCTGCGGCAGCATGGGCAGCACCGACGATAAACAGTTGGTGTTTTTTAGGGAAAACCCGGAAAAACCATTTTTCTCCCAAAACTTCAGCGCTCTGACTTTTGCGTTCCTGGTAAGCTTTCTGGGCCAGAGTGATTAATTCGGATGGAGTTTCGGCAAGGCTACTGCCGTCTGGATAGATCAGAAAATGCTGTCCTTTTTCTCCTGATAATTTTGAGACCAACACACAGCTTTTATTCTCCAGAAGATTCGTGCGCAAGGACTCCCAAATAGCAGGGGAATCGAAGGCAACAAATTGCTCCAAAAAGATTTCAATGGTGCCCCCGCAGGTCAAACCGACCGACCAGGCGTCATTGTCTGAAACGCCAAACTTGAGGTTTTTGATGGTACTTCCCGAGCTGGTTTCATCGGCTTCTTTCAACACCACACCTTCTACACAGCCTCCGGATACGGAGCCCAACATCTCCAGTTCAGGCCCAACAAACATCATGGTGCCAACTGGACGAGGCGCACTGCCCCAGGTATTGATAACCGTAGCGGTACTAAAGGGTTTGCCATTGGCCAACCAACGGTCGATTTCGGAAATGTATTCGCGCATTGAAGATAAATTTGATCGGAAGAAAAAGAACTAAATAAAGATAGCCACAATAGTATTGAATTGTGGCTATCCTGACAATGATAAATTACAATAGGGAAGCTAAAGTTCAAATACCTGGCTTAATTTATACATGAACTGTGGCAAACAGTTGCAACAGCTCCGACATTTTGTCTTTAAGATCTTTGCGATCTACGATGAAATCCAGAAATCCGTGTTCCAGCAAAAATTCGGAAGTTTGGAAGTCTTCTGGCAATTCTCGTTTGATGGTTTCCTTGATGACCCTTGGGCCGGCAAAACCGATCAAAGCTTCTGGTTCCGCAAAGTTGATGTCTCCCAACATGGCGAAAGAGGCCGTTACGCCACCCGTGGTAGGATCAGTCAGCATCGAGAAAAAAGGAAGCCTGGCTTTGGCCAAACGGGTAAGTTTAGCGGAAGTTTTGGCCATCTGCATCAAGGAAAAGGCGGCCTCCATCATTCTTGCTCCTCCGGTTTTGGAGATGATCATGAAGGGGAATTGCTCTTCGATACAAAAATCAATGGCTTTGGAAATGCGCTCACCGACCACCGAACCCATCGATCCACCGATGAATTTGAAATCCATGGCGGCAATCACCAGCGGCAGGTCATTGATTTTGCCTACACCAACGGTAATGGCATCGGTTACCCGATTTTTCTTGTAGGCGTCTACCAAACGATCTGGATAAGCCTTCAGATCCGTAAAGTGCAGCATGTCCTTGGAGCGCAATTCCTCAAACAGCAAACCGTATTCCTGATGGTCGTACAGCAAATCAAAATAATCGTAGGAACCTATTCTGGTGTGGTAATTGCACTTTGGACATTTGTAAAAATTTTCCCGCATCTCTTTCATCGTGCTGGCCTCTTTGCAGCGAATGCATTGGTGCCACAGCCCTTCAGGAGCTTCTTTCTTGTTGCGGGTGGCGGTTTGAATACCGTCCTTCAATCGTTTGAACCAACCCATGAGCGATCATTACTTTTTTTGGTTGGGTCAAAGGTAGAAAAAAAAATTGTCGGCGCAATACAATAATACTAGTCGGGGCGCCCCTGTCTGGCACCCCTAGATGGGCTACCGCTAGGGGCGCCCCGACTGGAAGCCCATACTATCCAAACATACCGATGAGCTTCGTTTTCATCGTAGCGAATTCTTCTTCCGAAAGAATCCCACTGTCGCGCATATCGGCCAATTCTTTGAGTTTAGCCAGAATTTCCTGCCCGTTGGGTTGTGCTGCGGGTTTTTCCGCAACTGGAGCACTCACCACCTCTTCAGGAGCATCCTTGCTTTCATCCGCTGGTTTTTTGCGAATGGTCTCCTCTTTTTTCCATTGCTCGGCTACTTTCTTGCCTTTTTCAAATTTCTCATTGTAGATTTTACTTAAGCGAGAAACATCAAAGTCCAAAAAGGTACCTCCGGTATCAAAATGTCTTTTGAACACCTCGCCCAAGGCATAAGTAGAAGCCCCGGCAAAAATGGAATTGGAAATGCCCCCGACTAATGTACCAACAACGGGAATCAGTTTGACCACACTGCCCGCGGCGATGCGCGCCAACGTTGCGCTGGTCAGAGAGGTAACGATGGCCTTGCCTTGAGTTTCGGAGAAATCGATGTTGTATACTCTGGCCAATTGGCGAATCATATCCAACTGCAAGGCACTTACAGCAAATACATCTGCGATAACCACCGGGATAAATCCAGCACCCATCGACCAAAGAACGTGGTTTCGAATGATGGTTTCAGCGTGTTTGGAACGCTCGTTGTCTTGTTCGGTCATAAAGCTATTTTTTAACGTGTTTTTGGCAAAATCGAACAATTGCTTTTTCACTTCAGTAGATTTGTCTTCAAAAATAAAGCATTAGGCCACTGTTCGCTGAATTTATCGACAAGCGAAGAAACTTAAAGGATAAAACATAGAATAGATTAAACCGTTCTTTAATTTTGCATCTTAATCTCTGTGCAATTGAGCAAGCAAAACATAAATTTGAATGGCCGGTTGATTGATGCCAATCAAGCCTGCCTCAGTGCAAATAATCGCGCTTTTCATTATGGTGATGGACTTTTTGAAAGCATTCGAAAGTTTAATCATAAAATTCCGCTGCTTCAACTTCATCTGCAGCGGCTACACGTAGGCATGGCTGCTTTGGAGATAAAGCCTTCAGTGGACTGGAATTTGGCGTTTTGGAAGCAGCAAATAGAAGCGCTTACCGAAAAAATGCCCAATGCCCGGATTCGCATTACCGTTTTCAGAGCAGATGGAGGCCTTTACACACCTGTAACAAATGATGCCCATTTCTTAATTGAGGCTGAAAAGCTGGATGAACAAGAATACACCTGGAATAAAGATGGCCTTAGTGTAGCCATTTGCAATATCGCTCAGGTACATGCTGGCTCACTGTTGGCCAATTTGAAGACTTGCAATAGTCTGCCCTATGTGTTGGGTGCCATTTTTGCCCGCAAACACCAATTGGCCGATAGTTTGATCCTGAATCAACACGAGCGACTTGCCGAGAGTGCTACTTCCAATCTGTTCATCGTTCGCGATGGGGTCATGATCACCCCTCCACTAGTAGAAGGTTGCATCGATGGTGTTTTCCGAAAATATTTGCTGCGCGAAGCACCACAAGTGGGTTGGAACATTCAAGAACGCCCAATTCGGCCAGCAGATTTGCGCCAGGCCGAGGAAGTTTTTTTAACCAATGCGGTTCGAGGAATACGCTGGGTAAAACTATTCGGCGATCGAAATTATAGCAAAAAGCAAACCCGGAATTTGCAGGAATGGGCCAATGATGTGCTTTTAAAAGGGTAAAGAAATCAATGCAAGGGAAGAAGGTGGGATATTTCAAAAGAATTGTCTATTTTTCCTCTTTCCTACATCTGGGTTTGTTGTAGTGCAGGGGCCGGATTTGAGAAATCTCCAATTATGCACCACAAACAACCTGCTTAAAACCCTACTCACCATGCTTTTGATTGTACTGGTCGCTGCAATCGTATTGCTGATCGTTCTGATTACTGTTTTCAAATTCAATGCGTTTATTGCCCTGATACTGGTGTCCATTTTGGCGGGACTTTCTGCCCAAATGGCTCCTGTCAATGTGATCAAGGCCATCCAAAAAGGAATGGGAGATACCCTGGGTTCGCTCACGATGATCATTGCCTTTGGCGCACTATTGGCCATCATCTTGTCTGAAACCGGGGCCATCAAACGCATCAGTCAAGGATTAATCGATGCATTTGGGATCAAACATTTGCAATGGGCCATGGCGCTGACTGGTTTTGTGGTTGGAATTGTGATGTTTTACAATGCGGGATTCATTTTATTGTTGCCATTGGTATTCAGCATTGCCCGAAAAACGGGCATTTCACTGATCCAGGTCGGAATTCCGGTAGCTGCGTCATTGTCAGTTACGCACGGATTCCTCCCCCCCCATCCTGCCCCATCTGGTATTGCCAGTTTGTTTGGTGCCAATGTCGGCTTGGTTATTCTATACGGAGTCATCGTTGCAATTCCAGCAATCATTCTTTCGGGGATTGTATTGCCCCGATTTTTGAAAGGAATGGACATTAAGCCCTCAGAGAAATTATTTCCTGAAAGTGACTCCGTCAAGGAAGTGATACCCGATTTTTGGCCCAGTTTGATTGCTGCGCTCATTCCGGTAGTCTTGATGGCCGTGGCTACGATTGGTGATTTAATACTGCCAGAAGACAACCTGCTTCGACAGGGTTTGCACTTTATTGGCGATCCAGGACTGTCCTTATTCATCGGAGTATTTTTGGCCATTCCCCTGCTGGGTCAGGTCAAAAATTTTGCTGGAATCATGCAGAAAACTTCGGTTGCCATAGAAAGTGTTGCCACCATCCTCCTGATTGTCAGCGCGGGCGGTGCATTTAAAGAAGTGCTGATCCAATCCGGGATAGGAGACCAATTGACGGAAGTGATGAAAAACGTATCCCTTTCCCCCTTGTTTTTGGGTTGGTTGATTGCCACCATAATCCGGGTATCGCTGGGATCGGCAACGGTGGCTGGATTGACTGCTGCCGGAATCATTCAACCGATGATGGCCAGCAGTGGGGCATCCCCAGAGCTGATGGTGTTGGCCATTGGTGCGGGTAGTTTGATGCTATCTCACGTCAATGATACCGGTTTTTGGATGTTTAAAGAGTATTTTGGATTGACAGTTGGCCAAACTTTCCGAACCTGGACGGTGATGGAAAGCATTGTGGGTATTGTAGGATTGATTGGAGTTTTACTTTTAAACTTAGCATTATAGTACTCCTCTAAAAGAAAACGGACTAATCAATTTGATATTCAAATGATTAGTCCGTTGTTAGGGTGAATGACCGGGTTCGAACCGGCGACCCCCAGAACCACAATCTGGTGCTCTAACCAACTGAGCTACAATCACCGTGTTGGTAGCCTTATTTCTAAAGCAGGGCAAAGATAATATTCCATTGAGGAAAATGTCAAGTTTGTTTGGAAAAAAATTTTATTTAAAGATCCCAAACAAACCACCCTTTCCTCTATTACGCTTTTTCTTGCCTTTTTGTTCCCAAAAATATTTATCTCTTTTTCCTACAACATAGCGCAAACTAATCCCCGTTTGGCTGTAAAAGGTACTTGCGCCTCCAACGAAATTTATGGCGGGCTTGTAATCGTAGGAAAGATTGAGGCGGCCGATGGTCAATTCCAAACCGGCTATAAAATCCATCCCCAAAGGATCTTCATAATTGACATCCAATTGATCTGCCCAGCCTTTGTGAAATCCGAGGCCGTAAAAAAAGTTGAACCGGCGAGAAATCAATGGCTTGTGGCTGATTCCAAGAATAGTAAGTTGTGTTTCAGCTCTTTGCAAACTGGATTGCAAAATCAATTCTGCAGCATAATTATTAACCACACGTTGTCGCACGGTCAATCCCCATTCTGTACCAATCCGCATTCCAATCGCAGTATTATAAGATTGGCCAAAACCAGAACAAGTAAACAAGCCAAGAATGGCGACAATTAGATTCAATTTTTTCATGACACCATTAACGCAAGAAAGAAATAAATTAGTGTTGATTTTGTGCAAAGAAAATGTAATTTTGCATTGCGTATTGCTCCCTTTTACGCATTATTTTTTTCCTGCAAATTTTATAGATCCATCTTTAAGTCATTCCATCTAATTTATCAATTTGATGTGTCCATCAAATTGACATTCCATTCATTTACTTATAGAATCATTTTCATGACAAATTACTACTACTCTGGCATTCTAGCCTTACTCTCCTTTGTGCTGACAACACAAAACCTAAGTGGGCAGAATTTTAAGCATCCCAATGAAATGGGCGTTTTGCTTGGAACATGCAATTACGCTGGCGACATTGTCAAAACAGGCAGTTACGACTTTCGGGAATTTGGCGCAGCATATGGCGTATTCTATCGTGCCAATACCCCATCCTTCAGTTGGAGATTCAGCGTTCTGCGCGGGCAATTATCTGGAAACGACCTTTCCTGGGTCGGTACAGACCGCGTGGATCGGGGATTTAGTTTTACCAGTCCGCTTACTGAATTTGCCGTACATGCTGAATTTCAGTTATTGAATCGTGGCGAATGGCGGATGAAAAACAGTTCACGCAGGTACTTTGATGCCTTCTTGTTCGTTGGTGCAGGGGTCGCGTTGGTCAATCCAAAAACCAATTTCAATAAAAGCTTGGGTGGCGAATATCCAGCCTGGATAGCTGAAGATGAAAGAAACCGCAAAACCGCTATGGTGGCAATTCCCGTGGGTCTTGGTGTGAAGTATGAGCTTGGCGAAAACTTTATTATCGGAGCAGATTTCAGCTTGAATCCAGTCTTCAACGATTATCTGGATGGCATTTCTCGCTCTGGAGACCCTGAAAACAATGATTGGTACATAACGGGGGGATTGAGTTTTGCCATGAAACTAAACAATTGATATTGTTGAGTAGCTGAATTTAAAAATGAGCGATGGCAGGTTTTAATTGCATTCATCGCTCATTTTTAATTCTTTCTTAGAGTTCAAAGAAACTATCGTACTGATTTTTGTGGCCAGTTTCGCGAATGGGTTCTCTGACTGGTGCATTCAGATCCAACACTTGATTGTCGTCATTGGCCAAGGTAAGAATATTGGTTTTTTCCTCACCCAACAACAGCGAAACCCCTTCCTGTTCCCATTTCTCCAACATTTTCAAGCCTTCTTCTTCAAAGACACCATTCTGGAGGTCGATCGACTCCATGAATTTGGAAGACATCTGCATGAAGTTTTCCATCTCTCCTACCTTGTTGGCCACATCTTCGGTAATGGCTTCCATGGCTGCATCAAACATGGCACGTTTATCCGGGTCGCCACTAATGATGCTCATCGCGGATTTCATGGCATTGTTGCTGGCATGGATGGCTTTTTGTTCTTGTTCCTTGACCATGACCTGATCCTGGATGTCTTCAGCCAGAATGTATGAATTTTCCCGCATTTTGGTCAAAACGCGGTACATCACTTCCATTTTTCGGTCTAAATCTTCCAACCGTGCATTGGATTCCTGCAAGCGACCGGCTTTGCGGGTCTTCAAGATCATCGAAGCATCGTCCTTTTTCTCCTTGGCTTCGCTGGCCAATTGCAGGTTGCTTTTGATTTCCTTTTGGTTGTTGCGAATGATTTCCCTCAATTTATGCATTTGACCCCGGAGGCGGTTGATTTGACGCTCCATGTCGTGCAGGTTTTTCCGCAAATGGTCTACATACCCTTTCAAAATGGCAATGGGATCAATTTGGACAAACAATCCGGTCAACCAGCGCATGAAACTTTTGTACATGTACCAGAATAAGGTGCGGGTACGGTTGTCCAACACCATATAAAGGAGGCCAACCAATACCATTACCATTGCGGCCAAGGTAAGGGTATTGCGCGCTAAAAAGAGCAAAGTGGGCAAAAGGGTAATGAAACCCATTACGGCCAGTACTCCAAAGCCAATCAAAAAAATGGCGCCAGTTTTTCCCTCCGGACGACTCCAGAATGACTTAGGCTTCAATTGTTCAGACATAAAAAACGATTTATGGTTGGTGGGAAAAACATCCAGTCACCAAACTATTTCATGTATTCTTGTATTTTGTTCAAATCCCCTTGAATCTGGCCGGCTAATGATTCGTAGGAAGCTACAAAATCGTTTTTGGTCGATTCAATATGCAGGGTGGCATCCTTGATCTGTTGTGCCAGTTCCAGGTATTTCTGCTTGGTTTGCTCAATTTCCTGTTGCATCTTTTTGATTTCTTCCTCCTTCGCTTTGATGGCACTGGAAAAATCCTGCATTTGCTGCTCTTTGTTGCCAATTTGCTGCGAGCGCTGGTTTTTCATGGCCTCATCAAACTTTCCTTGCTCGGTTTTGAGTACCTGCAAATAAAACTGACCTGAAGCCACAATGGTTTGCAGAGAAGCGCCCATTGATTTGGCCATGGCCATCGCCGATTTGAATCGGGTCATTTCGTCCATGTTCATTTCCTTCAGGGAATGCAAGGAGTTTCGAAACTCAAGGTAATCAAATCCTTCCTGATTGCTTTTTTCAATGGCCGTAAACAACACATTGAGAAATTTATCATTCACTTTGCCCGGCGAAGGAACATCTGAACCAACCTCTTTTGGTGTAGGTACAGAAGTGTTGCCAGTAGTTGTGCTAGGCGTGCTTGACTTGGCCGTGGTTGTTACTGTTGGCTTCGTCACCTCTTCAGGCACGATGAAGAGCGCTTTGAAGTCTTTTAAGAATCCGTTTGACATAATACGATTGCTGGATTGAGTTGGTTGCGATGATACGACCAAATTAAAATTTTTGTCTACAAAATAAGGAAGAATTACTTTTACCGCAAAAAAATCCTGAAATCGAATTTAAAAAAGCCCATAATCAATTCTGTATGCAAGTTAACAATGAAATTGGCCGTTTGCAACGGGTAATTGTACACCGCCCGGATGATGGCATTGCAAGAGTATCTCCCAAACGCTCTGAGGAGCTACTTTTTGATGACATTGTCTTTTTGCCCCAAATGCAGGAAGAGCATGATGTGTTTACGGCAGTGCTTCGCGCATTTGTAGGTACTGAAAACGTACACGAAACCGAGCAATTGCTGCTGGAATCCATTTTGGCAGATTCTGGCAATCGGGCCACTTTTCTGACCGAAATCGCCGATTACGAAGAATTGCCTGGTTCAGCGCTGGCATTTTTAAATGGACTTCCTCCCGAAGAGTTGACCAAGGTCTTGATTAGTGGGTATTATGCCCCCGAAGATTACATTCTCTTTGACCCAATTCCCAATTTTATTTTTACCAGAGACATTGCTGTGGCTGTCAACGACCACGTCATCATCACCAAGGCAGCAAAAGAAGCCCGGCATCGGGAGAATCACCTCACGCGCTTCATTTTTGGGAATCACCCCTTGTTCAAAACCCGTTTTGAAGAAGACAAGTTGATCAATCTCAACGACATTGATAAATTTCCTCCTTCCCGAAAAGGGGAATATGTTTCCATAGAAGGGGGTGATATGATGATCTTGAGTCCCGACTATCTGCTGATTGGGTGCAGTGAGCGCACCACCCGGCACGGCATCCAATCATTGACAAAGGTATTATTTGAAAAAGGGGTAATCAAAAATGTGGCGCTCATCAATATCCCCAACGATCGATCTTTCATGCACGTGGATACCGTTTTTACCCAGATTGATCACCACCACATTGTGGCCTACAAACCATTGGTGGTGGACGGCATCAGCTCAACGGTTGAGTTGTACCGTGCGGATGGGCCCAACGAGTACTATCCATCGGTACACAATTTCATTCGCGCGAAAATTGACCCCGAGATGAAATTCATCTACAGCGGGGATGGTATTTCCCCTTATCAGGAAAGAGAACAATGGACTGATGGGTGCAATCTGGTGGCGCTCAAACCTGGGGTTGCCCTAACTTATGACCGCAACCCGGTAACTGAACTCGCGTTCCAAAAGGCTGGATATTCCATTATCCACGCCCGAGACTTTTTAAAAGCCTATCATGCGGGGGAAATTGATCCTGAAACCATTGAAAAAACCATCATCACCTTGCCTTCAAATGAGCTTTCAAGAGCGCGCGGAGGATCGCATTGCATGACCTGCCCAATGGAACGGGCGTAAACCCAAAACCTGGAATATGTATACTACAGATTTTCAAAAGCGCGTCCGCTACGGTGAAACCGATCAAATGGGGTATTTGTATTATGGAAATTATGCCCAATACTACGAAATTGGTAGGGTGGAAATGTTGCGCTCTTTGGGCTTGACTTACAAGGAAATGGAAGAAGAGCAAGGAGTGATGATGCCCGTTTTGTCCTTGCAAATGCGCTACGTCAGGCCAGCTTTTTATGATGAATTGTTGACAATTCGCACCACATTGCGTCGATTACCAGATCAATTTATTACCTTTCATGTTGAAATTTTTAACGAAAAAAACAAACTGATCAACGGAGGTAGTGTACGGTTGTGCTTTGTAGACAAAAAGAGCAACAAGTCCATTTTTGCACCCGACAATTTGATTGACAAACTCAGACCCTTTTTCGAGCCGTGAAAATAAAAATGCCAGATTTTAGTAAAGTAGAGCAATGGTTTTGGAGGCATCCCCTCTGGATCAAATTGGTAAGCTGGTCTCAAAAACGATCCTTCCCCGGTTTTTTCGGGGTATCCATTTACAACGTGGTCAATTTTTTCATTCTTGAATCGCAGCGCTACGATTTGTTCATACGGGCCAATTCCATCGCGTATAGCTTCTTTTTATCGCTTTTCCCGAGCTTGATTGCCTTGTTTACGTTGATTCCCTGGTTGAAACGGACGTTTTTACACTATTTGCCCGAAGGTGAAAACTTCGACCACTACTTGCAAGGTGAAATTCAGAAAATCATGCCCGGTGATGCGGGGGAGCAATTGTTTGGATTTATTGAAGACATTACCAATAACCCGCGCATCGCACTGCTTTCGATTGGTTTTTTGTCTGCCATTTACTTCAGTTCCAATGGCATCCTGTCTTTGTTGCGTTCCTTTGACAAAACCTACGAGGATTTTCACAAATGGAATTCCTGGAAAATGCGCTGGGTAGCCATTGTATTGACTTTCCAATTGAGTGCCTTGCTGATCGCGTCGGTCGTTCTGGTGATTTTGGGGCAATCTTTTGTGAAAATGATCAACAACTGGTTGGATCTCAGCTTTGTCATGGAAAAGTTGCTCAATTTGGTACGCTGGGTAGTGATTATCAGCCTGTACTATGTTTCGATTGCCCTGATTTACCAGGGTGCAGCGATGGTGAGAAGGTTTAAATTTTTCACGCCCGGTGCCGCTTTGGCGTCGGTTCTTTGCTTGCTTTCATCGGTTCTTTTTTCGCTCTATGTAGACATGTTCAACACCTACAACCGTTTGTATGGGTCAATTGGCGCCATTATCGTGTTGATGCTCTGGATTCAATTGAACGTGTTGTCCATTTTGATTGGTTTTGAACTCAATGCCAGCATTGTCATCAACAAAAGAATTCAAGGGGTAGAAGAAAAAATAACGGAAGCTGCAAAACAACAAATAGAGGTCGAAGACGATCATTATAGTGGAGCGTGAAGTTTTTAGCGGGGGTAGATTAATGAGTGAAGCAGGATTTAAACATCATTACATGAGAATATTGCGTTTTTCTATAAGCATTGTTTTTATTGGCGTTGGATTTTTGGCGCAGGCGCAAAAATACAGCAACGAATTTTTATCGATTGGGGTTGGCGCCCGCGCTCAGGCTTTGGGCAATGCAGTTGTTGCTCAAACCAATGATGTCACCGCAGGGGTCTGGAATCCTGCCGGATTGGCGGCTCACGATGGTGGTAATGAACTGCAAATTGGGGCCATGCACGCCGAATGGTTTGCAGGGGTAGGCAAGTTTGACTACCTGGGCGTTTTGCTGCCTTCCAACAATAACAAACGCAGACTTGCGGTATCTTTTATCCGCTTTGGCGTGGATGAGATCCCCAATACCCTGACTTTGTATGAAAGTGACGGGACGATCAATTTTGACAACCTGCGCAATTTTTCTGCTGCGGATTACGCTATGCTGCTTTCTTATGCCCAAAAAAGCCAAAAGAAAGAGAGTGGGCAATGGTTTTGGGGGGGCAATGTCAAAGTTATCCACCGCCGGATTGGGCCATTTGCCAACTCCTGGGGATTTGGCCTGGATGGAGGGGTACAATACCGCCGAGGGAATTTTCGCTTTGGCGCAATGGCCAAAGACATTACTACTACTTTTAACGCCTGGACCTTCAACTTTACTGCCGATGAAAAACAGACCCTGGAATTGACCAATAACGAAATTCCGATCAACAGCCTGGAAATCACCAAACCTCAATTGATTTTGGGCGTGGCGCAACGGTTTCAATTCAAAAAAATCGGGATCACCCCAGAGCTTGATTTCATTGTCAGCACCGATGGCAAACGCAACACGCTCCTATCCGCGAATCCGTTCAGCATTGATCCCGCAGTGGGCATTGAAGCCGACCTCAACCAAACGGTTTTTCTGCGGGTGGGCATGAACCAGTTTCAAAAAGAGACTTCTTTTGCTGGCAAAAGTGTGCTTTCGCCCAGGCCGGGAATTGGAGTAGGCATCAAGGTTTCTGCCTTACAAATTGACTATGCTTATACCGATTTGGCCGCGCAGGAGAATACCTATTCGCACATTGTTTCTTTGCTGTTGAATATAAAGACGAAGAGGTAGCTGGGGGGTAGACTACTCATTACTTGAGGCTCCGTCTACCTTTGCACTGGAATTTATGTCCCCTATTTTTATGGCAATAAAATTTCCTAGGAGGCCTCCATTGAATTCCTTCACAAAAATTGATTCTGCAAATTGGGTAGCCCATGGGTTTTCCGGTTTTGGAAATTTAAAGGCTGCATGCACAAAGCGCCAGGAAGTATTGTTTGGAAAATTTGAATTCAGGTTCAAGATCAATTTGCGCAACTGGATCAAGTCTGCGGTAGAAATTGATTTTGAATTGTTGACATCCGCAGCAATCATTTTATATGGACTGTTCAAGACTTGAATGCCCAGGATGTGTTTTTGAATCAGGAGCAGATCAAAAGTCGACACTCCATTGAGGGGATTTTTATCTAATTTTGGCTCAAGCAATACACTTTTGCCTCTTGGGAGACCAACAAAAGAGTAAGCACCGTTTATATTGGTAGTTGCAAATTGATATGGAAGTGAATCCAAACGTATGTCCATTTTTATTCCTTGAACAGGGCTATATTCCTCTGTTTCAACTGTTCCGGTAATGTAACCGACTAAAGGTTCAGATACACAATATCTTTTCAAATCCTGAACTTCTACATAAGTTACACAATAGCTGTCTTTGCCTCTGGTATCCCAAGCATGTAATTCAATCAAAATCACTTTTCCTGCATCCGCGCAGGTTAAATTTAAAGTTGATTTATTTTGCCTGACCCTCTCCCCTATCCTATTGATGGAATATTGGGTAATCAGTTTCATTCCATTTAAGGTATCTGGGCCTTGTCCATAGCAGAAAAATATGGGTGAAGCCACAAAATCGGCTGCGTGAAGGGTAAATTGGGCAGAACTATTGGTGTCTGGCAACAAAACTGTTGAAAGTCCTTTGCTACAAATTGGCATAAGTTGGAAGGTGGAATCGGCACAACCTAGAGAATCCTTGCCCATTTTGGCAACTGTTATTGGAATGGATTTTTTCGGTGTCAGTGCAAAAAGCGGTAAGATAGTTATCAACGCTATAAAAATACTCATCACCTGTTTTGGGATCAAAAGTCGGGATTTCATAAGTCTAATTTAATCGGTTAGGGTTGAATGATCTGCTAATTCATCATCACTTATCTGTGTTACAAAAAACCAACACAATCTTTCCTGCCCTAAATTTTCTTCAACATGTATATATAGGTAGGAAAATGATCGCTGTAGCCAGCAGTATAAGTTGTTCCTACGTAAGTTCGGAGTGGGTAGCCTTTGAATTGCCCGCTTTGCTGGGTCATGTAGCTCGGATTGTGCACCCGGAATTGAAAAAATTGATAGCCAGCCACTTCCGGCGAAATCCAGGCCGGAGACAAGATAATTTGATCAAACAAACTCCAGGCATCCCGGTAGGCCAAAGTGCCGAGTCCTTTTTTGTACAAAGCATAGCTGGGATTGAAGGTGTCCCCTTTTTTCACTTCTTCTTTGTCTTTTTTTCCGCGCAACACCATTTTTACACTTGTATTCACCGGATCGTCGTTGAGGTCACCCATGATGGCATACTTGGCATTGGGATTGTCCAACAGCAGGGAATCACAGGCTTTTTTGCAGACCATCGCTGCAGCTACCCGCCAGGGATCAGAAACTTTTTCGCCACCACTGCGAGATGGCCAGTGGTTAACCAGAATGTGCAGGGGTTCGCCATCAAAAATGCCACTGACTAGCAAGACATCGCGGGTGAAATTGCGCTCCTTGTCTTCACCATAAATGATAACGGGCAGTTTTTTGCTGGCAGTCACTTTAAAATATTTGGGATTGTACAACAAGCCCACATCAATGCCCCGTTCATCGGGAGAATCGTAATGCACAATCTGGTAATTGCGGCTGGCGATCTGGGGTTCTTTGACCAGGTCTTCCAGTACTTTGCGGTTTTCCACCTCTGCAACGCCAAGAATGGACACTCCATCCGGCGTCTTTTCCACGGCCAATTCGGAAATCACCCGCCCCATGTGGTTCATTTTTTCCTTGTACTTCTCAGCATCCCAGAGGTAGGAACCGGTGGGCAAAAAATCTTCGTCGTTGATCGTGGTGTCGTTTTCCAGATCAAACAAGTTTTCAAGGTTGTAAAACCCAATGGCAGCAATGCGGTATTGGTCTTGCCCGAAAAGTGAATGCAAGCCGACCAAAATAATAATCAGGGTGGATAAAATACCTTGAAAGCCCACTGCGTTCCTCATGAGTTTTGTCGTTTGATTTGATTTGCAAAGGAAACGCAGATCGGGATAAAAAGTTGTAGTGGTATGTAAAATAAAGGTTAACAATTTGATTCACACACCATTTAATCAGTAAATTCAGCAATTTCGCTTTTTATTTGAGACAATTTCGCAAACAAATAATGTTCAATATGCTCATTAGAATCAAATGCATGTTCACGCAGTTTATCCTGTTTTTACTCCCGTTGGGCATTTTTGCCCAGGAAGTAGAAATCAGCGGCCAAGTACTTGATGCGGTTACTGGCCGAGGGATTGCTGGCGTAGAAATCCGTCTTCCTACCCTTACCTTTTTTAGTGATGATGAAGGCAACATCAATTTCAAGGCCAATTTGGGACAATCTTCCGAGGTTGTTCTCTCCATTTTTAAAACCGGATTTCAGGAAACTCAAGTCACCATCAACCCCAAAGGCCGCAGCAGGGTTAGCCTCGGCACCATCAAACTGAGTTCAAGTGAAGGGAAAGATGGACTTAGTTCTGAAGAATTTGTGCCTGTAGTGACCTTGTCTGTATCTGAACTCGACAATGAAGGCGAGCAAAACGTATCGGGTTTGCTCACTGCATCCAATGATGTATTCATCAGCGCCACTTCTTTTAACTTTAGTTCGGCCAACTTCCGAATCAGGGGTTATGACGGCCAGCACAACGATGTATACTTCAATGGTGTGCAAATGAATGACCTGGAAAGTGGTTTTCCTGGCTGGAACCTGTGGAGTGGCCTCAACGACGTAGTCCGCAGCCGCACCAATACCGTTGGCTTGGCTGCCAATCCATTCGGGTTTGGAGGCATCGGAGGCATTAGTTCATTGGATGTCCGGGCTTCTCGTCAAAGAGAACAGTTGCGGGTATCTTATGCCGCCTCAAATCGGGCTTACAACAATCGGGTAATGGCCACTTACAGCTCGGGATTATTGGCCAATGGCTGGGCTTTTTCCGTTTCAGCATCTCGTCGTTGGGCACAGGAAGGATATGTACCCGGCACCTTTTACGACGCTTACGCCTATTTCCTAGGGGTGGAAAAAAAGTTGAATGACCAACATTCTATTGGGCTTACCATACTGGGATCACCTGTAAAAAGAGGGCGAACTGCCGCAGCTACCGCCGAAATGTACGATTTAGCTGGCACCAATTACTACAACCCCAACTGGGGGTATCAGCAGGGTGAAAAACGCAACGCCCGGGTTCAAAACACCAGCCAACCGATGGGGGTATTGCGTCACGATTGGCAAATCAACAACACCACCCGCTTGACGACTGCCGTCGGCTACCAAATTGGTCGAAATGGAACAACCGCTCTTGACTGGTACAATGCCCGTGACCCCCGGCCCAATTATTACCGCAAATTGCCCAGTTACATCCAAAATGATCAAGGGGCAGAAGTAGAAAAACTACTGCGTGAAAATGAAAACCTGCGCCAAATTGATTGGGACAATTTTTACCAGGTCAATCGCAGCAATGCCGTAACTGTAGCCAACGCAAATGGGATCGCTGGCAATACGGTCACCGGAAATCGCTCTCAATACGTAGTAGAGGAACGCCGTTTTGACCGCAATTTGCTTTCGGCCAACAGCAATTTCGAGAGCTCAATTGGCAACACCCTGCGCATCTCGGGTGGATTGAGTTACCAATACCAGGAAGGCAAAAATTTTAAGGTACTCAACGATTTGTTGGGTGGAGATTTCTACCTCGACATCGACAAGTTTGCCGAATTTTCTGACCTCAGCGGCAGTGACGAATTTTACCAAAACAACATCGAAATCCCCAACCGCATTGTCAAAAAAGGGGATCGTTTTGGTTATGATTATGGCATCAAACACCAACGCATTGGTTCTTGGGCTCAGTTGGAATTGTATTTCCCAAAATTCGATTTCTTTGTTGGGGGCTCAGCAGCCGGAGTGTCTTTTTGGCGTACCGGATTTTTGGCGAATGGCAAATTTCCCGACAATTCCAAAGGGGATTCCGAACACCAAAACTTCCTGGATTGGGGCAGCAAAGCGGGCTTTACCTATAAAATTGACGGGCGAAACTACCTGCTTTTGAACGGTGGTTATTACAGCCAGGCTCCGATCATGCGCAATACCTTTGTCTCTCCACGTACCCGAGATCAGGTAGTACCAGGTTTGACCAATGAAAAGATCCAGACCATCGAAGGGGGCTACATCCTCAAATCGCCCTATTTGAAAGGGCGGGTGATTGGCTATTACACCCAATTAAGCAATCAGAATCGCGTGACCAGTTTTTACCTCGACAATGCGGTGAGCAACCCGGATGGAAGCACTTCTGGCGGGTTCGTCAATTATGTCATGTCGGGCATTGCAACGCGCAATGCGGGTTTGGAACTGGGCTTGGAGTGGGCTTTTTCTCCGGGCTGGAAAATAAGCAGTGCAGCGGCTTTGGGGCAATACCTCTATACCGCTCGGCCATCCATCAGCGTGTACCTGGACAACGCGGCTGAAAAGCTCCGCGAAGACGTGTCCTATTTGAAGGGTTTTTACGTTCCGAATATGCCGCAAACAGCTGGAACCATTGGCTTGAGCTACAATTCTCCCAAGTTCTGGTTTGTCAACATCAACCTGAACTACTTCGACAACATCTACATTGATGTCAACCCAGAACGCCGGACTACCTCGGCGGTATCCTACGTGAGCAATCCTGATTTCATTGACCAGGTGGTTGAACCAGGCTCTGTGCTTTGGAAACAAATCATCGAGCAAGAACGCGCACCTTCAGCCATGACCCTGGACTTTTTTGGGGGTAAATCCTGGAAAATCGACGACATCTTTTTGTACCTGAACGTGGGGGTAAACAACATCCTGGACAAACAGGATTTCATTACCGGAGGATTCGAGCAATACCGTTTTGACTACGAAGGAAAAGACGTGAATAAATTCCCGAGCAACTATTTCTACAGTTTTGGCCGCAACTACTATGTGAGCCTGGCCATCCGACTTTAATCCAATGAAATCACCTTTTATATCCAATTCCAACCTTATGAAAAAGTATTCTCTTTATTTTGCCATGTTGTTGTTCCTTGGTTTGGGAATGTCAGCTTGTGTAGATCAAAAATTTGATGAACCACCAGTGGGAGACCTTCCCAAACTGGCCGCCAATAGCACCATTGATGCAGTGAAAAAACTGCATACCCTGGGCAAAACTGCTTCCAAGATCACCACTGATCTGATCATCGAAGGCGTAGTGATTGCCGATGACCGCTCTGGCAACTTCTTCAAAAGCATCGTGATCCAGGATGCCACTGGCGGTATTTCTGTGCGCATCAACGCCACCAACTTGTACAACAACTTTCCTATCGGCACCAAAATTGCCATCAAATGCAAAGACCTGTACATCGGCGATTACAATGGCGTACACCAATTGAACGGCAGCGAGACCGATGGCATCGAAGAACTGCTTATTCCCAAATACATCGTGGCTACGGCCAAAGGCCAAACGGTAACGCCAGCAGTATTGACCATCAAGGATCTGAATGCGACGCACGTCAATACCCTGATCAAATTGGACAATGTAGAATTTGCGCCAGCCGATACCAACCAGACCTGGGCCGATGCCAAAAACCTGCTCTCGGTCAACCGCAACCTGCAAGATTGCAGCGGAGGCGCCATCATCGTGCGCAGCAGTGGTTTTGCTGATTTTGCTGACGCCAAAACGCCTGGCAAGAATGGTTCAGTGACGGGGGTATACACCGTTTTTGGTTCCACCAAACAATTTACCATCCGCGATTTGACCGATGTGGCGCTCACCAAAGTGCGTTGTGCCGGAACTGTACCCGTTGGGGGCAGCGGAACACCGATCAGCATTACCGAATTGCGGGCTTTGCACAAAGGCACTACCCTGAGCATCCCCGCCGATCGCAAGATCAAGGGCGTGGTGATTTCTGATAAAAGCGCCGTCAATACCGATCCGCGCAACGTGGTGATCCAGCAGGGTGATGCGGGCGTGGTAGTGCGCTTTAAAAGCGACCATAGCTTCAACCTGGGTCAGGAAATAGAAGTGACCGTTTCGGGTCAGGAGCTTTCTGAATTCAACGGCTTATTGCAAGTCAACAACATTGACAACTCTTTGGCCAAATTGATCGGCACAGGTGTATTGCCAACACCAAGGGTGGCCAGTGCAGCACAGATTGTAGCCAATTTGGAAAAATGGGAGTCTACGCTGGTTAAAGTCGTCAAAGGCAGTTTCAGTGCAGCGGGTACTTACAGCGGATCCAAAACTCTGACCGATTCTACGGGCCAGGCTGTGGTGTTTACCCGCAGCCAGGCTACGTTTTCTGGTTCAGCATTGCCAGTAGGCAAAACACTTGATCTGGTAGCGGTGGTGTCTCAATTCAACACTACCCAGTTGATCATGCGCAACCTGAATGACGTAAGCGTCACTGGTGGTGGAGTGGTCAATACCAATAACCTGCTGGATGAATCCTTTACCAGCGGTACAGCCAACGCGGCAGTGGCAATCTCTGGCTGGGTAAACAAAGCGGTAAAAGGTACGCGTACCTGGTTGACCAAAACTTTTTCAGGCAACGCTTTTGCCGAAGCAACGGCTTTCCAAAGTGCAGATGCTGAAAACGAAATGTGGTTGATCACCCCCGGGATCAAAGGGGCAGATGCCAAAACATTGACCTTTGAAAGTGCCCAGGCATTTTACAAGCACGATGGACTGACGATTTATTTGTCAACGGACTTCAACGGCACCGACATCGGGAACGCAACCTGGAAAAAACTGACTTTCAAAATGCCAGGTGCCGCGGATGCCAACTACGATTGGGTGCAATCGGGCAGCATCGATGTGAGTGGCTACAGCGGAAATATTTTCATCGGCTTCCAGTTGAAGGGCGACAAAACCACCAATACGACGACTTTCCGTTTGGATAACGTGAAGGTGACGAAGTAAGGGGCTCCGTTTCTGTGGTTTTTGACCACCTTAGACCTGTTGATTACCCACAAATCCGCACAATGAATGCGAATCTGTTATTTTATATCCGGATTTAAAGGTAGAGGAGATTGGATCAAATCACAATGGTCAAACTGCAACGACAAATCGCGTAGCGATGACACAATTGTAGCGGCGGGTGTCAACCCGCCGTTTACAGCGCAATATAAAATTAGAGTGCCGTAGGTACGATATTCTTTGCTTCAAAATGGGGCGTACCTACGGCACTCCTTTGAAAATAGGTACCATCTGATCGGCGGGTTGACACCCGCCGCTACAATTGCACCATCGCTACGCGATTAGATTTTCGGAAGCTAAAAATTTGTTCAACATATTTGATATTGGTTTTCAGCTGTAAAAGTTTAGCACCCACCTTCGGCGGAGTGCTTATTCTTAAAAAAAAGCCACAAATTTGTTTTGCCGCGTCGCCGAAGGCGAGGTGCTAAACTTTTACTTTCAGCTTTTCTTAGAATCAATTGTACCAGCCTTTAACGGTTCTAATGCCTGAATTTCAAATACAAATTTGATTTACAGATTTGTGGGTAATTGACAGGCCTCAGGTGGTGGAAAATCAAAGCAGCGAAGCTGTATACGACTCAAGTTGAGTAATTATTTGACATTTCCAGCCTTCCATGTGAAACCAGAGCACCCTCAAGGATGTTTATCTTCTTTTCACCAACTTGAACACCTCACTGAGTGTTGGCAGCCTACCCAACATTCGGGCGCAGCATCCTCAACATGAAATTACTTTTCCGCTACTTCGTACCCTATCGTTGGCTCGTTTTACTGGTATTGCTACTGGCCAGCATCAACATCGGATTTTCCCTGATTGACCCCATCATTTTTGGAAAGTTGGTTACGCTGGCTTCCAACCACCAGGTGTCACCCACGCCGCCAGGTGCCTACAGTTGGCAACGCTTTCTGTTCATTTGGGAGAATGTTGTAGACAAAGCCGGGAAAAACATCATGCTTTATGGCCTGTTTTGGCTGGTCATAGGTTCCATTTCAGTAGCCATGGTGAGTCGCATCGCCAAGGCATTTCAGGATTATTTCCTCAACCTCATCACCCAGAAATTTGGGGCCACCATTTTCACCGATGGGTTGCAGCACGCCATGAGATTGCCTTATCAGGAGTTTGAAGACCAGCGCAGTGGCGAGACCTTGGGCATCCTCCAAAAGGTGCGCACCGATACGGAGAAGTTTATTTCCACTTTCATCAATGTGTTGTTTCCGGTCCTCGTGGGCATTGTATTCGTGGCGGTATATGCTTTCAACAAACACTGGAGCTTGCCCGTCATCTACTTTGGCGGCATTTTTCTGCTCACCTGGGTGTCCAACCTGCTGAGCAAAAAAGTGAAGGCCATCCAGAAGATCATTGTGAAACAAACCACCTCCCTGGCGGGTGCTACCACCGAGTCGCTGCGCAACATTGAACTGATGAAAAGCCTCGGCCTGACCGAACAGGAAGTCGAGCGCCTCAACAAAAATACCTTCAACATCCTCAAGCTGGAACTCACCAAAGTGAAGCGCATCCGCAGCATCAGCTTTGTGCAGGGCACCTTTGTCAACACCCTGCGGCAATTGATTATGTTTATGCTGATGTGGCTGGTATTCAAGGGGCGATTGAATCCAGGCGAAATCGTAACCATGCAGATTTTTTCGTTTTTCATTTTTGGTCCCTTGCAAGAAATTGGCAACATCATCCTCAGTTACCGGGAGGCAGAAGCATCGCTCAACAACTTTGAAACCCTGATGCAAAAGCAACCCGAGCCCGAACCCCTGCACCCCAAACACCTCGGCGACATCGAAAATCTGGAGTTCCGACACGTGGGTTTCCGGCACCAATCGGCGCAACAACACGCACTAAACGACATCAGTTTTCAGGTAAAAACGGGCGAAACCATTGCCTTTGTAGGTCCAAGTGGCAGCGGCAAAACCACCTTGATGAAACTTCTGGTTGGCCTGTACCGCCCGCAGAGCGGCAGCATCCTCTACAACGGGCTCGATGAGCAATCGATCCACTTTGATGACTTGCGCCGCCAAATCGGCTTCGTCACCCAGGATACCCAACTTTTCTCTGGCACCATCCGGGAAAACCTGCTCTTCGTGAACCCTACTGCTACCGAAGCTGACCTGCAACAGGCATTGACCAAAGCCTCCTGCAACACCCTGCTGGCCCGTGCCGAAAATGGCCTCGACACCACCATCGGCGAAGGCGGCCTTAAACTCTCTGGTGGGGAAAAACAGCGCATCTCGATCGCCCGCGCCCTGCTGCGCATCCCCAAACTGCTGCTCTTTGACGAAGCCACCTCCGCCCTCGATTCCCTTACCGAGGAGGAAATCACCGATACCATCCGGGAAATCAGCGCCGAAGGCCGCCAGATTACCCTGCTCATCGCCCACCGCCTCAGCACCATCCTGCACGCCGACCGCATCTATGTGTTGGAGAAAGGGGACATCGTAGAGACGGGTTCTCATGAGGAATTGCTGTCCGAAAAGGGCCTGTACTACGCGATGTGGCGGCAACAGATTGGGGAACGTAAGGAAAAGGTGTTGTCGATGGGTTAGGAATTGAGCAGGGCAAACGCATTAAAATTGTTGTTGCAATGCGATGTTTTACGTGTACTTACCAACCCCCAACCCCTGGGAGGCAGGGGAGATTGGTTCTAAATTGAGCACAGTTTTTAACCCCGAAGGGGTGACAGTATTATAGGAAAAATGGCATGAGGATGTATTTGAACCCCGAAGGGGTGACACTATTTGACCGTACTCTCGCCGTTTTATTTTATAATGCCACTCCTTCAGGGTTTCTCTTAATAAAATAAATACGGTTATTCTGCTATAATACTGTCACCCCTTCGGGGTTCAAATCAGAACCAATCGACCCTGCCTGGGAGGCTACCAATTGCCTTCCATTGCTTAAATTGCTTTTCGCTACTGCTACAAATAACCACGCATTAAAAACAAAAAATTAATTCATTTTATTTTTCAAAACATATTATCTTTGCTTTAGCATGCTTCATAGCTGAAATACCTAAAGTCAAGCATACCAAATGAACACCAGCGAAATCCTAATCTATCAAAACCAAAACGGCCACATCAAAATCGATGTTCGGCTGGAGGATGAAACAGTGTGGCTTACACAGTCACAAATGGCGCAGCTTTTTGGAAAAGACAAACGAACGATTTCTGAACACATCGGCAATATCTTCAAAGAAGGCGAACTGGAAGAAAATTCAGTTGTCCGGAATTTCCGGATAACTGCCACTGACGGTAAAAACTATGATACCCAGCACTACAACCTCGACGTCATCATCTCCGTCGGCTATCGCGTAAAATCTCCTCAAGGCACCCAATTCCGCATTTGGGCCACCCAACGGCTGAAGGAGTACATCATTAAAGGTTTTGCTCTGAATGACGAGCGCTTCAAGTCGGGTACTTCGATGAATTATTTCAGCGAACTGCAAGAGCGCATTCGCGAAATCCGCCTCTCGGAGCGTTTTTTTTATCAGAAAATCAAAGACATTTACACCACCAGTATCGACTACGACCCCAAAGACGAGCAAACCGTTGAATTTTTCAAAGTGATCCAAAACAAACTGCTTTGGGCCATCAGCCAGCAAACGGCAGCCGAGTTGGTGTACCGCAGGGTAGATGCTACCTTACCTTGGTTGGGCATGCAGTCCTATGACAAGCAGGATAGTAACTCCATAAAAAAGTCGGAAGTAAGCACGGCCAAAAATTACCTGAGTGAAGATGAAATCAAACTACTGGGGCTTTTGGTAGAACAGTACCTTGCCTTCGCCGAAACTATGGCGCAGCAGCGTACTCCTATGTACATGAAGGATTGGATTGCTCGTTTGGACGCCATTCTACAACTCAATGGCCGGGAATTGCTCACTCATGCAGGCAAAATTAGCCACGAAATGGCTTTGCAGAAATCGGGTGAGGAGTACGAAAAGTACAAGCTTGCCCAAAAAATTTTAGATAAGGAGCAAAACCTAAAAGAATTGGAGGATGATCTTAAAAAACTGAAGCCGCATAATTAAAGATCAAAATGATTCAAATACCAGCGACCATTTCTTCCCTTTTAGGTCTGCTCACTTTGCCTGTTTTGATGCTCTTTTACCGAGTGGTCAAAAACTCGAACTCGTCGAAAATTGGAAGTCAAGCAAGCCCCATTTTTATTGGTGAAGAATTAATGTTGTGTTAAAATCAACAAACCCATTGAAGATTTCAAGAATGAGGCTTTTCTTAGAGACGGAAACTAAAAAATGGCCATAAAATGAAATCAAATAAATTTTTGATACTTGGTTTGTTGCTCATCGCGGGACTGAATGGAAAAGCCCAAACTCAAAATAGCAAATCAGAATTCGAGCAGATTTCTGAAACCTTAATGGATTATATTGAAGGCACGGCGAATGGCGAACCGGAGCGATTGAAAAAAGCCTTTCATCCTGACTTTAATTTATATGCAGTAACCGACAAGGACAGTTTGCTCATTCGTTCTGGAGAAAAATACATCGCGAATGTAAAAGCAGGAGAAAAATCCAACCGGATTGGACGGATTATTTCGATAGACTATGAAAAAGATGCCGCTATTGCCAAAGCGGAAATAGTGGTACCCAACTGGAGAATTTTCACCGACTATTTTCTTTTGGTAAAATACCAGGGCGCCTGGAAAATTGTGCACAAAAGCTACACCTGGCGGGCTTACCCGAAGAATGAAGAAAAAAAGTAAACGTTTGACACCCCATCTTCGGTGGAGTGGTATATTAAATATTTAGCCACAAATTTCACAAATTTCCACAAATTAAGCTGCGAACTTCGTTCGCGAAGGGAGCACAAACGCAAGTTTGTGTCTTAATTTGTGAAAATTTGTGGAATTTGTGGCTAAGAATATGTTTTGTCACCTCGCCTTTGGCGATGTGACAAAACTTTCACGAAACAAAATAAAGAGGAGCATTGAGACCTGTATGGAAAGCAAAAGACGCTACTCTTTATCTTTGACACAAATCGCCACTCCCATGTCCCCAATACTTCTCATCGATGGCCAATTTTTGATCGAAAAAAGAGCGGCTCAAAGCGGGTTCGAGATGAGCAATTGGACGTATGTGATCCTACCAGGTATCCCCACCGAATACAAAGCCCGTGGAGGCACCATCAGGGTACATGGGTTCATTGATTCCTACGAACTCAAGCAATACAATCTGCTGCCCATGAAAGATCAGCGGATGTTTTTACCGCTGAATGCTGCTGTCCGTAAAAAAATTGGCAAAAAAGAGGGCGACTTCGTACAGGTTGTGTTGTACTATGATCCTTCACCTGTGGTGGTTCCTGAAGAAATTTTGGCTTGTTTGCTAGATGCACCCCTGGCACATCAGTTTTTTTTATCGCTCTCAGAAAGCAACCAGAAATATTACCTCGATTGGATTGAAGGAGCCAAAAAGATGGAAACTAAAGTTGAAAGAATACAAAAAGCCATTGAACGTTTGGAAAGTGGCTTGAAATTTTACGATTGGGTTAAAGAAGAATAATAAGCTATTGGCCGACATTAATAGCCGCTTCTGCGAACAACATACTCCTGAAATGGGTATTCTATATTCTATACCCAATTAACCAAAAACCATGAAAAAGAACTTCCTCTCAACTTCTCTCTGTTCCACGTTTTTGAGCTACCTCTGTCTGATGCTGTTGAGCATGATCAGCACGAGCAGTTTTGCGCAGCCAAACATTGCTCTAAACCCAGTGATAACCACAGGACTCAGTGCCCCCATTCAACTTGTACACGCCGGAGACGGCAGCAAGCGGGTTTTTATTGTGCAAAAAGCAGGCAGTGTCAGGGCCTATGATTCAGCGTTTCAATTCCTTTCTACTTTTGTTACCGTTCCCAACATCACCAGCAGTGGCGAAAGGGGCTTGTTGAGCATGGCCTTTCATCCAAACTATAAGAACAACGGTTTTTTTTACCTGTATTACACCAATGCGGCTGGTGATTTGGAAATATCCAGGTATCGGATCAGTGCCAACGATGCCAATGTTGCCGATCCTGCTTCAAGAGTAATCGTCATCACCATTCCCCATCCCATTTACAGCAACCACAATGGAGGTGAGTTGCATTTTGGCAAAGATGGCTTTCTCTACCTATCTACCGGTGATGGTGGCAGTGGAGGCGATCCCAATGGCAATGGACAAAAAACCAATGTATTGTTGGGGAAAATTTTGCGCTTCAATGTCAATACCTCGCTTACTCCTCCATATTACACTGTTCCGACCGGAAATCCTTTTGGCAATGAGGTATTCGTCCTGGGTTTGCGCAACCCCTACCGCTGGAGTTTTGATCGCCAAACCGGCGACATGTGGATCGGAGACGTAGGCCAGGACGCCTGGGAAGAAATCAATTTCCGCGCAGCCAATGCCCTCAATGGTGCCAATTTTGGCTGGCGTTGCTACGAGGGCAATGTTACTTACAATACCAACAATTGTGCAGCAGCATCGAGCTACATTTTTCCAGTACATGCCTATAGAACACAAGACCCTGCGGCCAGCATCACGGGAGGTGTAGTGTACCGGGGCAAGGATTTTCCCGCCCTGCAAGGCTGTTACATCGCTGCCGATTTCTTTTCCGGCATTTTTTACAAAATCATCCCCAATGGTTCCGGCGGTTGGACATTGGGTACCCAAACCCTCTCCCCTACTGGTATTGTGGATTTTGGAGAAACCGAAAGTGGCGAGGTGTACACGGTTTCCAATACCCGCAACGGGGTTTACCGCATAACTCCGGTAGGAACCACTCCTACAAATGACATACAGGAAGGCAAAGCCCTGGCCAGTATTTATCCTTCCCTGATCAGCGATGGCAAGGTGCAGGTTGATTTGCACCAGCTTTCCTCATACCAATACTTTGAATTGATAGACCTGGGTGGGCGCGTGGTTTTTAAGACCGAGCTTTCCAAACAAACAGGCTCACATACCATCTCGCTGACTCCAAATCTGGCAGCGGGCATGTATGTGGCTAAAGTGAGCAGTGGATTTGGGGTGAGCGTTCAGAAGGTGTATATTCAATAAAATAACTCACATTGCGCAGTAAACGCGGTATTCGGGGATCGCTTCAAACAATAGATTCGAGGCTTATTGATTATCAGTGAGTTAAACAGTACTGAGCTAAATGACCAGCGGCAGAGCCGCCAAAACGTCTGTAGCATTTAATGCCAAGTTATGGATTAAAGGTGCAGCGCACCGTAACCCCTTCTTGTTGCGGTGCGCTGCACCTTTAATCCAGGTTAATACACTATAACTACAGACGTTTTGGCGGCTCTGCCGCTGGTCGTTATGCCTGGAATTATTCAATCCCTTGATGATCAACTTACCTCAAGTCTAATAAATTTCTACGGTTGTGCTGAGCAGTTGAACCGCTATTGAATATTTGTCACTTTTTGCCTGATGCAAAAAGTAACCAAAAAAATCAAGGCTGTATTTAGAGGCTATATTTTAAAGCGGTTCAACGTGACTATTAATACCAAAAGAGCATTTATCTGTTTAAAAGTCAATAAGTTAAAAAGAAAAGTATGCAAAAACATAAGCTCCACCAGTTTGGCACAGCCTATGTAGTGGGGCAAAAAGCTATCCATTATTTCTTCGCGGTCTGACTCGGCCGCACCTCAATTTTACTAGGCAGCGTCCGTGGGTTCATCTTCAGCAGATCCACCACCATTTGACCGAGGTCTTCGGGCTGGATTTTCCAGGCATCGGCAGCACTTGGTTCATGGTTGTTGAAATGGGTGGCCACCGAACCTGGCATGATGGTAGAGCATTTGATGCCGGCATCCCGCAAGTCGAGCATAACGGCCTGGGTGAAGCCAACCAGACCAAACTTACTGGCATTATAGGCCGATGCAGTGGGGAAGAAATTGGTTCCCGCCAAGCTGGCGATGCTGATAAAATACCCCTTGGCATTCGTCAGTGCATCAACCGCTGCCTTGAGGCTATAAAACACCCCGGTCAGGTTGGTATCGATCGTTTCATGCCATTGTGCAGGAGTCAATTCCGTAATGGGCGCAAAATGCCCCACTCCGGCATTGGCAACCAGTACATCCAGGCGACCAAATGTTTCCAAGGTTTTGGCCACTGCATTTTGCTGCGCCTCAAAATCACGCACATCAGCGGCAATGCCGAGCACCTTTCCAGTGCCTATTTTGGAGAGTTCCAATGCCGTAGCGTCTGCATCTTCCTGGCGGCGGCTGGTGAAGGCCACATTTACGCCTTCTTTCAGCAGGCTAGCAGCGATGCCGTAGCCAATGCCTTTGCTGCCCCCAGTGATGAGGGCGGTCATTTCGTTGAGTTTGTTCATAAAGTTAAGAACGCGGGAGGTAAAAAATGGTTGAAGTGGGCCTCCTCTGATTTTATTAAATTATCCGTCTTGTTTCTTTGTCCAAAAAATTGATTCCGTTAACTTTACGAGGACATCCATTCAAATAAAAAAACAAACACCATGAGTTACCCCGGTATCTTAGATCGAATCAAAGCCATTTTAATTGATGGTTTTGCCCTTATCGTGTTGATATTAATCGTAGGTTTTGTTTTTTCACAATTTCAAAGTGTACCCGACAATGCCCGGATCATCGCATTTGTCTCCATTTTCTTCCTCTACGACCCTCTCTTTACCAGTATTCTCGGCGGCACCATTGGCCATCATGTGGTTGGAATTCGGGTAAAAAGAGAGTTGAACGAAGAGAAAAACATCCTGTTCCCTTTCGCAATTATGCGGTTTATTGTCAAGGCCTCCTTGGGTTGGATTTCACTGCTTACCATTTCTGGAAGTGAAAAAAGACAAGCCATTCATGATTCTATAGCTGGTTCTGTGGTTGTTTACGAGCGGTATAAGGATACCACTGATTCAGAAGTATTCGAAGATGAAACCATTTTGGATAATGAATGAAATAAAAAAACTCCTCTTATTCCAAAATCAATTTTCCAGTTCTAATTTTTCCCTGACCTCTGGCTTGTATCCAGTAAAGCCCTTTGGGCAATGTGGAGGCATTAATTTGAGTGGTGCCAATACTAGACGGATACGTTCTAATCAGTTGTCCTACCTGGTTGAATAGATAGATGGTGTACTTTTCAAAACCCAAGTCAAGATAAACCACTCCCCTACTTGGATTGGGATACATGAAAATCGGCTCAACATCAACAATCGATCTGGTACTTGTTACAAGGACATTGTTGATGCATCGCAGAAAAAAAGTGGTCAACGCTTCTTCAGTGCCAGAATAGGCAGGAATATTTGTGCCGATAAATTGATCAAATGTACTCAAGGAAGCGCCTGAATAAACTTGTGACCAGGTTGCCTTGGTGTTTTTTAATGCATTTCCAAAACGATTGGCCATGTCTATTCTCTCTGAGGCGACTTGATTAAAAACCAGGAAGTCAGGAAAATAGCGCTGAGTTTGAATATAGTTGATCGGAGAAGCTTTTACCAAAGTATTTCGATTGGCGGTAAATGCATTGACATATTTCAGCAGCGGCCCGGTTTGCCCTCTTGGAATCACGTATTTATCCAAATAATAAGGAATATCATACGACTCATCGTCAAACGAACAGGTACACTTTATTTTTTCCAATCCTAAATTGTACTTTTTCAAGTAGGATTCATCTGTAGAGATCAATGAAACCAAGTGTCCTCCTGCTGAAGTACCCATTAGTGAAATCTTTTCAGGGTCTCCACCATAACTGGCGATGTTTTGATAAACCCATGCTACCGCTTGTGCAACATCTTCAGCATGAGTAGGAAATTTTACCCGATTGACATTATTGGTATCCGCCGGGCTAGGGGAAAGGCGATGGTTGATGCTCACCAATAAGAAGCCCAAATCGGTGAAAAAATCAGCTTTTTGGCCAATAATGGATTTATCCCCCGAAGCCCAATCTCCATCATGAACATAAACGACCACAGGTTTCTTGCTGCTTTTCTTGATTGGCGCATAAACATCAAGATTGAGTAAATTTTGGTCTACACCAGCAACTTTCACATAAGGAATATCTCGAAACGCTTCAAAAGTAAGACTTAAAGGAATGGGAGCTTGCTTTGCCGGGGTTTGAATGGTCGCGAGCGAATAAGGCGGAATAAGCAGCGTTCCCTGACCATTGCCTACTACCCTACTCAAGTTTTTGGTATTCAAATTTTTGGTAAGTAGTGATACATAAGTCATATGCTCATAAGAAAACCCTCCTGTAAGCAAATTGGCAAGTTTTAACTCAATTGCCTTGTTGCTCAAGTTAAGCAAGGTTAATGCCGTATCCTTTGCATTGGTAAACATCCACCCGCTTAAGAGTTTATATTCTTTCAGACCAATAAACGTTGAAATATTTTGATCGAAATCAAGTTGCTGCGCAAAATCCTTACCCAAAATAGCTTGGTGATACAATCTAAGGGCATTTCCTCCTGCAGTTAGCTTATTGGTCACGGTATCCCCAAAAAAAGTATTGCTGGCCAGAGCGGCATATGGCGCTGGCCCGGATACTTGATGATTGAGCATCATGGTAATCTGAGGCTGTTCTAGCATTTGATTGAAAATATTGGCAACAAAAAGGCCATGCATCCACGAGGAAGCAACCGTATAAGAAGTATTCGTGCTGTCTGCAATATTGTATTCTGTGATCCAAATTTCTTTAGATTTTGGGATGCTGTCTATCGCAAATTTTTTAAATCGATCCCATTCCGTAAAAGATGCATTAATGGCTATTTGGAAATTACTACCAAACAATGGCATATTGTGTTTAAAGAAATTGTGCAAAGTGAAAGCTTGCACATTGAGGTTTTGCTTGACTAGGGCGTCGTTCCAACTTTTCACTCTGAGTGGAGTGGGCTTGCCGACGCTAATCAGGCTGTCTTTGGTGGCTCCAATTGCCGCTATTTTCGCCATTGGGAAAGCAAGACGTATGGAATCAACCCATTTTTTCATTTCGCTGGCATAGGCATCGGCACTTGGAAAAGCTTTTGTAAAGTCTTGCTCGGCAGCATAAAGTTCATTTCCCAATTCAACATATTCAACTGGCAATCCCAATGATTTAGCTTGTTTCAACATCATCAGCTGATCACTTAGCGAGCTGGAGGTAACATTGAGGCAAAAAATGGGTTTGACTTTTGCATAATCCGTAAAGCTTTTTAATTGTGTCAGATTGTGCGCTAACTGTGGTGTGGTTGCCAATTGCCGAAAACTACTCAAAATCCCGTTTTGCCAAAAACTAGTTGGTAAAATCTTGCCAGTTTTCCAGTCAAAATATTGTGATTCGGTACCGCCTGGATACCTCAATAAGTTCAAACCCAAACTAAGGGTACTATCTCGAAATCGGACGTTGTTCCAGGAAGGTTTGGTCAAACTCCCCAGATTAAATCCAATTTGGGGAACAGTTCGCTTGAGTTGTCCAAGCTTTACTTCTACCGTTTGCCTTGGTTGTGCAAATAGAAATCCATTGATTAAAACACTGAATATCAGCAAGAATAAACGTTGTTTCATGATACTATTGATTTATTGGATAATTTAATGCGTCTATATTACTTCCTTGCACGTTTGAATAGTCTCAACTCTCTGACGTACCTTGCTAACGCATGGAAGGGTTAAACAGTATTCGAATTTAGTTAATCTTGATTTCGATTTTTTTTCCTTGAATCTTAAACTACCTTTCCATACTTATTGCTTGGATACTCCATCAGCCTAGACATAACATGCAAAAATCCTTGTTCCTGATCCTTAGCCTGGTTTCTTTAACTAGTATTCTCAGCGCGCAAAAAACACCTTTTGTTCTCGGGCATATTGACACCCTCCATTCTACAATTTTGGGGGAACCTCGCGTATTGAACATCTACCTTCCACCAGGCTACTCGCCAGATTCTGCGGCGACTTACCCTGTAATATACCTGCTGGATGGAGGTGCCGATGAAGATTTCATCCACATTGCCGGACTGGTGCAATTTTCGAGTTTTCCCTGGGTGGAACATTTACCTCCATCCATTTTGGTGGGCATCGCCAACGTCAACCGCAGGCGAGATTTCACCTACCCGGCAGCGGCGGGTTATCAATTGCCCGATTTTGCTGCGGCATTTAAACAAGCTTTTCAAAACGCTGGCGGCTCCGCAAAGTTTATGGCATTTATCGAGCAGGAGTTGCAGCATTATGTCAATCAGCAGTACAAAACCAATGGTCAAAAGATGCTGATCGGGCAGTCTTTGGCCGGTTTATTTGCTGTTGAAGTATTGCTCAAAAAGCCGCAGCTATTCAACGATTACCTCATTATGAGTCCGAGTTTGTGGTGGGACAATGAGTCGCTGCTGACCCTATCTCCAGTTGCTTCGCTTCCCGATACGCGCGTGTACCTGGCCGTAGGCAAGGAAGGCAAACGAATGGTTGTCGACGCCAAAAAACTGGCGCAGTTGCTCAAACCAGCTTACCCAAGCGGGCAGGTGCATTTTGAATACCTGCCTCGGGAAGATCATGGCACCATTTTGCATCCGGCGGTGGGGAACGCGTTTAGGTGGTGGTCAAAGAAAAGCCGATGATTTTTCATTTGCAATTTTCCTGTATCTTTGATCAACAATTAGCAACTCGTTCACTATGGCCAAAAGACTTCCGCTTGGAATTCAGGATTTTCGGAAAATTATTGAAAACGATTTCAAATACATCGACAAAACGGAGTACGTCTACAAAATGACGGCCAATCCGGGTGCCTATTTTTTATCTCGTCCGCGCCGTTTTGGAAAGTCAATTACAGTTGCCTTATTGCATGAGTTGTACAGTGGCAGCAAAGAACTGTTTAAAGGCTTATGGATTGAAGACAAATGGGATTGGAGCCGCAAACATCCGGTGATTCGGATTTCTTTTACCAGCATTGGTTTTGTAGAAAGTGGCTTGGCCCTTGCCATGAACGATATGCTGGACAGACTTTATCGGGAGCACGATGTGCCTGCTTTTGAAGGCAACACCAGCAGCAAATTTGCCAATTTGATCCAGACCCTTTCCAAGATCAATAAAGTAGTGGTGCTCGTTGACGAATACGATGCGCCCATCGTTCATTACCTGGGTAAGGACATTGAAAAGGCTTATGCCAATCGAGACGTTCTTAAAGAATTTTATACCGTACTGAAAGACCTGGATTCTGCCATCGAGCTGGTTTTTCTAACGGGGGTCAGCAAGTTTTCCAAAGTAGGGATATTTTCTGGGTTGAATAACCTTACCGATTTGAGCATGCAGGCTGAATATGCTACAATTTTGGGTTATACTCAGGCTGAATTGGAAAACAACTTTGCGGAGGAAATCACTGCCGCTGCGGCGAAATTGAACATGTCTCGGGTAGAGTTGTTGGCCAAAATGAAGCAATGGTACAATGGGTACAGATTCCAGGCCAATGCCGAGAAAGTTTACAATCCCGTTTCTTGCAATTTGTTTTTCTACGAAAAAGAATTCAAAAACTTCTGGTTTGCCACCGGCACGCCTAGTTTTCTGGTCAATTTGCTCAAAAAAGAGGGCATTTATGACTTGCATTTCCCTGCCATCAACCTTTCTGGTTTCGAAAGTTTTGACCTGGATCGGCTCAAGCCCATCGCCATACTCTTTCAAACTGGCTACCTGACCATCCAAAACGAAGACGAGGATGGACTCATTCAGTTGGACTATCCCAACAAGGAAGTTAGGGATTCCATGCTCGAAATCCTCATCGAAGCCTACGTTGGGGTAGATGCAGAATTGTCTGCTTCTTTGATTATCCGAATTCGCAATGCTTTTAAGGCCAATGACCTGGAACTGGTAATCCGCATTTTACAAGGCGTATTCAAAGACCTCCCTTATTTTGTTCATGAAAAATACCCGGAAAAATTCTTCCATGCGGCCATTCACTTGCTTTTTTCATACCTGGGCATTCGCATCCAAAGTGAAGTTTGTGTGAGTGATGGGCGCATTGATAGCTTGGTAGAAACCGACACCCATGTCTACATCCTGGAGTACAAACTGGATCAAAGCGCTCAGGTAGCACTGGATCAAATCAAGCTCAAAAAGTACTACCAGGCTTATTGGAACAAGGGCAAAAAGGTCATCGGTGTAGGGGTAAATTTTTCGAGTACATCTAGGAATATCGAAACTTGGGTTGTGGAGGAAATGGAATGAGGGCAATTGAATCAATCCAGTACCAGTGTATTGGAACTCACAAAAGGTAAACTTTGTCCCTCAAAATTCGGCAATTAATGCTATTTTAGCTTTGTTAAACCAGGCCAAATGAGTAATTCTCCTATTCCTCAAGCTCCAAATCTTTGCATTTCTTGCAGCACGCCATTGGAAGGCATCTACTGCCAGGCTAATCGGGCATTGTTGTCCAGTTCATGCGCTTTTTAGGTTCCCTGTTTGCTTTAATTGCTTGCATCATTTTATATCGACAACTGGTGACAATACTCACGGTTTGGCAAATGTGAGACTGAGAATGAATAGCGGTATCAGCGGTCAGCGATCAGCGGTCAGCGATCAGCAATCAGCGATCAGCGATCAGCTTTCAGCGATCAGCTTTCAGCTAACGTAAAACCTGCTGAAAGCTGATTGCTGACCGCTGATAACTGACCGCTAAAGTAGTATATCATTCACTGGGCTCAATTTTTCAGGTAAGTTGCCTTCTGCCAATAATTCTTTGATGTCGATTTCAATGTTGCGGCAAATGGCAGCGATCGGGATATCGTTGACTGCATTGTCAAAAGGATTTTCTGAAAATTCGCCAATCTGCTCCATCGTGAAAAACACCCAGGAAATCAGCATCGAAAAAGGGATGGTCAACCATACGCCCCAATCGGCCAATACACTCAAATCCTTCAGCAAACCAAAAGGCAATAAGTAAATAAACAGCACCACAAACACCCGGCTGAAAATGCTGTATTGTCGAAACAGGGGCGTGCTTTTGAGTCGCTCGCAGCCACCTTGCAGGTTGAACAGTTCGTTGATGTGCTTCATCAAGTCGCTGTGTTCGTATTCGTCGAGGTGTTTTTCGCGTTTCAGGCGGGTCAAATCCAACATTTGCAATTTCAGGATACCCGATGCCACATTGTTTTTGGCCCGCAGCGTTTCGTAGTAATCGCCCTTGCCATTTGTCTCCAGGATATTTTTCAGCCCCTGGTCAAACTCCTGCAATTCTTCGCGTTCGCTCCGAAAGGTCTGGTGCAGGTTTTCTCTGCTGGTTGCCCAGGGAATGGTTTTGCGCAACTGCAAGCGCAGGATATTGAGATAGGCTATGTGTCGATAAAGGAGTTCCTTCACCACAGCCTTATCGTCAACCAAGGCAATCAATTGCGCGGCAAAGTTGCGACTGGTATTGGTCAACCCGCCCCAGAGCTTGCGCGCTTCCCAGAGTCGGTCATAAGCCTGGTTGTTTTTGAAACCGATGAAAAAAGCTACCGCTGTACCAATGGTTCCAATGGGTAAAAATGGAATGCCGACAAATTTAAAACCAAAAACCTTGTACAATACCGCTGCCACGGTACTGACGATCAGGGTTCTGAACAGGTTTTTGCGGGCAAAATGCCACAAGAGATTGATTTTGAATACTTTTCCGGTGTACATGTCAATTGCTTTTCGGGTACAGAATGATTAGGTTTGGCAAAATAGAAAATGCTTGTTACATTCAAGTCAGGAAAAACAATCCAATGCGGAATCAGTATAAAAAAACGACACAGGCAATCGTGGTTGCCTCTCTTTTGTTTGTGGGCAACCGGAGCTTCGGACAAACCCTGAGCAAAGAGCAAATGATCCAGCGCGCTGCTGCCCTGGAGCTTAAAACCGAATACAAAGGCCCTCCAGGCGATGCTCTGGCACACCACACCTCTGGTTACGCCAAGGTCATTTGTTCGGCGGTATTCATCACCGGACTACAGCCTGATTTTGCGGCAGAAAACATCGGCTATTTCTCCAGTCCATACGCCGAACGTGCCAAAGTAGGCAAACCAGTGGTGGATTACATCAACAAATCTGTCTCCATCCAGCTTCCCAACGGGATGAAACGCACGGCCATTTACCTTGGTGACCAAGGTTGTGTTTGTTTGCCACTCGGAGTTGATACCTTATCCTACAAACCCAGCAAAGTGCCCCGCAACTTGCCCGACGCCGCCACTACCCCCTGGCCAATGGGCGATATGCTGACGCAAAAGTCTTTACCCGCTGAAATCAATGCTGCCAAAATAGCCCAAGCGGTAGAAGCTGCATTTGAACCCGCCGAAGCCCAAACCACCGCTTTTGTGGTAACTTACAAAGGCCAGATCATCGCCGAGCGCTACGGCCCGGGCATCAACAAGGATACGCCGCTGGAAAGCTGGTCGATGGGCAAAAGCCTGACCGCAACACTCTTGGGTACACTCATGAAAAGGGGCGTGTACAAACTGAATCAGGCCGCGCCGATCCCGGAATGGCAAGACAAAGGTGATCCGCGTGGCAAGATCAAAATCATGGACATACTGCACATGTCCAGCGGACTGCGTTGCCGGGCGCCCCAGGATCCCGATTACAACCCAGCCCTGGGTTATCCCGATCACTTGTATTTGTATACGGGAGGGGTCAATTCTTTTCAATATGCGGCCAACTTACCGCAACAGTGGTTGCCCAACATGGTAGGCCGCTACCGCAATTGCGATCCAGTGCTGGCCAATTACCTGGTGCGCCTTGGGGTTGAAAAGTTGGGCGAAGTGTACCCTACTTACCCGCAACGGGCTTTGTTTGACAAAATTGGCGTGCGTACCATGGTCATGGAAACCGATCCTTTTGGGAATTTTTTGACCCAGGGTTATGAGTTTGCATCAGGCAGAGATTGGGCACGACTTGGCAATCTGTACCTGCAAGATGGCGTCTGGAACGGTGAGCGGATTTTGCCCAAAGGCTTCGCCAAATTTGTCAGTACCCTCGCACCAGCCTGGGTAGCCGATGGTCGACCCATTTACGGCGGCTTCTTCTGGATCAACGGAGATGGCGCTCGCCCCATTCCCAAAGAGGCCTACATGATGCTGGGCGCAGGCGGTCAGTCCACCACCATCATTCCTTCGCATGACCTGGTAATAGTGCGCCTCGGCAATTACAAAGGAGCCAGCGCCGGAGACAAGGCCCTGAACAATGCCTACCGCTTCCTGATGGAGGCTGTACCGGGCAAATAAAAACATTCAACCTAACCTGGAGACGTGATGAATCGCGTCTCTACCACATCCAATATTCAATGAAAATCAACATTTTCCTTCTCTTGATTACCTGTGCATTGTGCACTCAAATCAATGCGCAAACCACCATCACCAAACGCCCCATTGGCCCCAATGACGTATTCCGCCTCGCCAACATCAGCAGCCCCAAAGTATCTCCCGACGGCGCCTGGGTAGCCTATGTTTTATCCACCGTAGACAGCACCAAAAACAAGCGCAATTCTGATCTCTGGATGGCCAGTTGGGATGGCACCCAAAGCATTCAACTCACCAGCAGTCCAGATGGTGAATCGCAACCCCGTTGGAGCCCCGACGGCAAATACCTCTCGTTTGTATCAGCCCGTCAAGGCGCTACCTCAGCTCAGATTTGGCTCATGGATCGGCGCGGCGGTGAAGGCAAACAACTCACTACGCTGAAAGCAGACCTGCAAGATTATGTCTGGTCGCCTGACGGCAAAAAAATTGCCCTCGTCATCCAGTCTGCCGACAGTACCGGGATTCCCAAATCCAAACAGCCACAGCCTTATGTGCTGGATCGCTACCATTTCAAGCAGGATGTTGAAGGTTATTTGCAAAAAAAGCGCTCGCATTTGTACGTCTTTGATGTAAGCACCAAAAAACTAGATACCCTTACGCAAGGCGATTTTGAGGAAAGTGATCCCGCCTGGTCGCCCGATGGCAAATACCTGGCTTTTGTGAGCAACCGCACGCCCGAACCCGACAAAAACGAAAATACCGATCTCTGGGTCATGGAAGCCAAGCCCAAAGCGGCCATCAAACAACTGACCAGCTGGACGGGCAGTGAATCATCGCCAATCTGGAGTCCTGATGGTACCCAAATCGCCTATTTGCGCTCAAGTTCTCCAACTTATACCATTTACGACCACAGCATCTTGTCCGTGGTTTCGAAAGATGGCGGCGAGCCTATACTCTTGTCCAGTGCCCTGGATCGCCCGGTGAGCACCCCCCGCTGGACCAAAGACGGTCAATTCATCGCCGTTTTGGTCAGCGACGACCGCCAACGGTACGTAGCACAGTATCAGGTAAAAACAAAAGCGCTGAGCAAGGTAGTCAGCGGCAATCGCAGTT
>Ga0247839_1000689_pt1 | contig 59048 bp, 30 predicted proteins | sample LaCruzMarch2015__6_FD_192405 | JGI IMG/M metagenome (GOLD analysis project Ga0247839, IMG submission 192405) | Freshwater microbial communities from meromictic Lake La Cruz, Castile-La Mancha, Spain - LaCruzMarch2015_16m | ecosystem: Environmental > Aquatic > Freshwater > Lake | place: Spain...
AGTTATTACAGGTTTTGACATAAAGCGGAATTTAATATTTTATGCAAAGATACAAATTCTACTTTAGCAAATTAAGAATTGAACCACATAAGAACACAAAAGTAAACAAATCTTTTATTCTATTTTCTAGGACTTTGGTTTCTGTTTTTTTTACTACATTTGTAATCGGAAAAAATTAACTCGTTTTAAATTTATAACATTATGACTATCAACGATTTTAATAATATATTTTTTATAGGTGTTGCTGGTACAGGCATGAGCGCTATTGCCCAATATTTGAGTGGTACAGGTAAAAACGTAAGTGGTAGCGACCGTTATTTTCAGCCAGATGTTGAAAACGATACCCGCACTAAACTCGAAGCCGAAGGCGTTCATTGCTTTTTGCAGGATGGTAGTGGCATAAGCGATAAAACAGATTTAGTGGTGGTTTCCACTGCCATTGAGGATACAGTTTTTGAAGTTAAAAAGGCCAAAGAACTCAATATCACTATAATTCGTCGGTCGCAAGTGTTAGCACTTATTGCCGATAGTAAAAAAACAATAGCCGTAGGTGGCACATCGGGCAAAAGCACCACTTCGGCTATGATTTTCGACATTTTACAATTTGCGGGACTCGAGCCTAGCATTATTAGTGGTGCTGGACTTACAAGTATTATTCGCGAAGGAAAAATTGGCAATGCCAAAGTGGGCAAAGGCGAATGGTTGGTAATTGAAGCCGACGAAAGCGATGGTTCTATTGTGCAGTACCATCCCGAAATAGGTTTGTTGCTCAATATTGACAAAGATCATCAGGAAATTGATGAGCTGATGCAGATTTTTGGAACGTTCCGCGATAATACAAAAGAGATTTTTATAACCAACCGCTCCAACAAATTGGCTGCCGAAATTTCGGTAAATGCTGCCAACGATTTTGCTGTAACCGATGGAATTGAAGCTGGTTTTAAAGCAACTAATTTTGTTCAAAACGGTTTCGAAATTAACTTCGAAGTTGACGGAACGCCCGTAAAAATGAATACAGTTGGTCGCCACAATATGGAAAATGCCTTGTCGGCTATAGCAGTTGTAAGCCAATTGGGCGTAAGCAACCAAACTTCGGCAGCAGCATTGGCCAACTACGAAGGCATTTACCGTAGGCATCAAATTATTGGTGAGAAAAATGGCGTAATTCTTATTGACGATTATGCCCACAATCCTGCCAAATGTGCTGCTTCCATTTTGGCTTGTCAGCCTGTAGCTCCCAAAGTAATTGCGTGGTTTCAACCACATGGTTATGGCCCAACACGCTTTTTACGTGCCGATTTTGTAAGCGATATAGCAGCTGCACTTCGCCCACAGGACGAAATATGGATGAGCGAAATATTTTATGCTGGCGGTACTGCCGTTAAAGACATTTCGGCCAACGACCTGATTGAAGATATACGCAAATTGGGCAAAAATGCCTATTTTGTTGAAGACCGCAATCAGTTTGTAGATGCTGTAAAATCGCACTTCACCGGCAACAATGTACTTCTACTTATGGGCGCTCGTGACCCGGGCTTGGAAAAATTTGCCGGCGAAGTATTTATTAAGTTGTAAGAGTTAATTTTAAAATACTACCCTACTCCCAAAGTTTTCCTAATTCCGGAACTTTTTACTGGCGTAGGATTACCAAAAGCATCCAATTCGCCAAACACTATGGCAACGGAGAGAAAATCAAAACACCCCACAACCAAGCAATTTGACTTGCTGAGTTGCGGGGTGTAATTATTAACCTTCAAAACTATTAAACTAAATCAACTTCTGGCTTAAACGGATTATTCTGTTTGAAATTAAAGCTTTCGCCAGGTCCTACTGGTGGTGCCGATTCCAATGCTAATGAAATTTCATTATCGAGTAATACGATTTCGACAATTGGTGCTGTGTATTTTTTCTTTTCCATGGTATTTTTAATTAGAGGTGAGAGGTAAGAGCTAAGTACTTGTTCCTTATCTCTTACCTTCTTGCTTACTATTTTACGATTACTCTTGTTGATTGATTATTTACTTTTACCACATATACGCCTTTAGAATGATTAATGGTAAATGCTAAATGATTAATGGCTCCTTCTGCAATCAGCTGACCCATTGCATTGTAAATAGTATAATTGCTTTTTTCTGGAGCTACAATCGTAATCTGATTGGCAGCATTTACAAATACTTGTGCGTTAAGTTTTGTTGCATTTTCAATATCGGTTGTTACACCAGGTACACGGAAAAGCAGGCTGAAACGACTTTCGTTATTGGTGTTCGGTGCTGTGGTATTAAAATTGTATTCTGTTTCGGGAAGTAATTCTACCTGAGTAGATTCATCCTTGTCTAACAAAAAAATACGAGTTCCCACAGGGAAATTGCTCATTTCGGTTGCTTTCAGTTTTAACGAGGCGGTTGCATTCAGACTAAAGCCCAAAGGAAATTCCAAGTTGTCGGTAATTGCATTTAACCCATTGATAACTAAACGTTCGGCATCTGCTTTTGAATATAAATCGGGTGTAACGGAGCTATTATTCATCATCTTGGGCGAATCGTATCTGTCAAAACCGTTTTCAGCATTTGCATCAGTACATATTAAGGTTTCGTCGGCTTCACTACCATTTATAAGCTGCAAACGTAAACGTGTACTGTTTTCAGCTTTAGGTGACTTCAATAGGTTACCATTATCGTCGCGGTGTGCACGCATATTATTGTTGAAATACATTTTTGTAGTACCTGTACCCGAATTAACACGAACCCAAAATGCCTGAGTAGGCGGAATAAAACGGGTAGTGGTTGTATTTGCTGTTCCATTGCTCGAAACTGATGTATTCAACAATCCATTATAAGTTACAAATGTATATGTGCTTGTTACATTGGTGTTTTTTGAGCGGAAATAGAATGTGTTGCTCAGGTTTGTATTAGCAGCAGCCACCAAACTCCAATCGATATACGATGGATATGGATTACCGACCAAATTAAACCCTTTTCCTTTGGCATCGTTGCGAGTGAGGTCAAAAACGGTCGTAATATTTCCGTTGTTTGGTGTGCCACTAAACTGAACTGTTGTTCCAGCATTCGATTTTGCAATATATCCCTTGCCAACTTCCATTGTGGTTCCGTTAGCTAAACCTTTCCAATAAAGTGAAGAAGTGCCCGACTGACTGGCAAAATCGTTGTTATTTCCGGCCTCCACATATTCATAATAATAATCTACGTTATTTGCTGGCGAAGTTGCATTGCTAACTGGACTCGACACATACCAGTTACGGGCTGAGCCAAGGTATTGTTTGGCTATAACAGTACCAGTAAATGTACCGCTATTCAGCATGGTAGCAGTTCCCGCAGCATCACTTTCGAGCGTAAGTGAACCGATACTTGCAGTTACACCAGAGTTTATAGTGAGTTTACCACCAGCAGCAACAGTTAACGAAGCCAGCGTGGTTGGTTGCGAAATAGTTTCAGTTACACCCGAAGCCACGCTGTGTGTTGCCTGGTAAGCACCAAGCGTTTTAGTTCCAGTACGGGTTAAGCCGGTTAAATCGGTTGCAGGAACAGAGGCTGTTAATGCAACTGAAGCGCCTGTACCTCCTATGAGATAACTTGAAGGAATTGTTGCCAAGGGAGTTGCAGTACAAGCAACAGAGGATGTTGATGTTATAGAATAGTTTGAAGCACGAATGGCATCGTAGGTAGCTTGAACAAAACCAGCATCGCCTGGCTGCATCGAACCCACATAAGGACTATACGAGTTAAAATTAAAATTGGTAGCTGTTTTACCCGAAACCATATTTGTATTTGGATAAGCTATTATTGATCCTAAAAGTATTGAACCATAGGCATTACTTGCAATATAATTATTATTGTTATTCGGGCGTATTTCATCTTTAGGATCGTCTACTACTATACTATTTACAATTAAGCCACCAGCTATCAAATCGACTGAACTTGTACTAGTTGAAGTAGATTTATTGTTTACTATAGTACAATTAATAATTTGAATGCCCCGTTTATTGCTCTGAGCGTCACATCGAATAGCACCACCTCCACCACCGGAAGTGTTATTATAAATTGCACAGTTTTGAACAATAGCATTCATATCAGTTGAACTTAAAGCACTTGCCCGAATAGCACCTGCATAAGCTGAAGTTCCACCGACAGCTGAATTATTTCTAAGAACTGAATTAGCTATTTTTCCTCCTAATGCATTCATAAATACTGCACCAGTAGCACCAGATGAAGCTGATGTAGAACTACATTCTTCAATTAAACAACCATCAATCAATGAGTATTGATTCGTTGTCATAATAGGAGCGGATGAACTTGATTTTATTTTCTTTACCGTGCAATTAATCATCTTACCTGCATTTGCAAGAATATCCATCCCCGCAGTTGGCGAAGATGATACTGACCCTAAAATGATAGTACCGGCTGCATTGTAAAATTGATCCTGAAGTGTAAGACCGTTTATCTCACCTCCGGTTACAGTTATTAATCTATTACTCGAAACAGTTCCCGAAATTGGGTTTGTACCAGTTATTATGGCTTCGTTGGTAAATTCCCATTGCTCTATTATTCCATTTGCATCTTTATCGGATAAAGCACGGGCAGACAAGTCAATCGTTGTTTCATCACCTTTGAAACCGCCATATAATTTACCAGTTGTGATTGCAATTAATGACTGTGTATAGGTACCTTTAGCATAGTAATAGGTATTTGTTCCAACGATTGAAGGTGCATTTGAAGTAATGATTTGATCTGGGTCAATACCTATCAGACTTGTCCATGAAGTATTATCCGTTGCAGGTCTAACGTAAAAAGTAGTATAAGTAGGCACATCTGCGGTTCGCATAAATGAAATATCATCTACAGTTACGTTTCCGACTTTGGGGAATACAATAAAAATTCGCAAAGAAGAGGGTGTTGCATTTTGCAAATCCAAATCGGCAGAGTAAGTAGCCGTAGTGCCAGTTGGTGTAATCTTAAGTGAGTAACCAGCATAATCGGGGCTTGTTTGTTTTTCTATTGCCAAACTTGATGCGTTTTTCAAAGAATATGTCAACTCTGTACCCAAAACAGTAGCCGAAGCAGCAGATGAAATCTTAACGTAGAATGACTGATTTCCGCTGGCACTGATTGAGAAATGATAACGACCAGTGTTTATTGTTGCATCAGAAGTAATCTGGCTCAGAAAATTGTCGTAAATATTGACAGAAGCAGTTCCATTTGATGTTACATAAGCACCAGTAGCTGCATCAGCAATAAAACCCGGTACTGTATTCCATGTTGCTAAGCCATTATTCCCTGCAAACCATACTCCAGCAGTAGCATCAAATGCAACCGAAGCAGCAGGTGTTACGTTGGTTGAAAAACCACCATTTGCAATCAACTCTACATTGTTGTTAATTGCTTGTAAAGAGCTTATGGTCAATAAGCAAAAGGCGAGAACGAGATGTTTCATAAACTTATTTGATTTAATGATTAATATCTGATATTATTCTAATAGAAAATTTGAATAATTTCCAATTCAAAAATACCTATAGTACTATAAAATAAGAATATATAAAATTAAAATTTAACATTGTAATCGATTACATTAGGCAAGAAATCGTCGTAAACGATTACGAAACAGATGACTATAATAAAAAAATCGCCTTACATTTTCATGCAAGACGATTTTAAACAAACTCAACTTTAAATCACAATGCTATTTTACAATAACCTTTGAAATCTGAGAACCAACCTTTACGATATAAATTCCTTTTTCAACTGTAACTTCACCTATATTTGATGTTGCAGCAATAGATTTAATCATTTGACCAGAAACAGAAAACACATTTATACTGCCTCCCATAAAGTTAGGTATAATTATGTTGTTGCCAATTACATAAATCCCATTATTTGAGGATAGATTTGTATTGATAACACTTGTTGTTCCATCAGAAAATTGATATGCTCCTAAATCAAAATTATACAACGGATTTCTAACTCTTCCTGTTAAGTCCGTAGTGGGGATTGTGGCTGTTAATGCAACCGATGCACCTGTACCCCCTATTAAATAACTGCTTGGTAATGTTTTTAATCCTGTTGTAGATACAGCTGCAGATGCCGTAGCAGTAATTTTAAAGTTAGAAGCACGAATAGCATCGTAGGTAGCTTGAACAAAACCAGCATCTCCTGGCTGCATCGAACCCACATAAGTACTGTACGAGTTAAAATTAAAATCGGCAGCTGTTTTACCCGAAACCATATTTATATTTGGATAAGCTATTATTGATCCTAAAAGTATTGAACCATAAGCATTACTTCCAATATAATTATTATTGTTATTCGGGCGTATTTCATCTTTAGGATCGTCTACTACTATACTATTTACAATTAAGCCACCAGCTATTAAATCTACAGAGCTTGTGCCAGTCGAAGTAGATTTATTGTTTACTACTGTGCAATTAATTATTTGAATGCCTCTTTTGTTGCTCTGAGCGTCAGCTCGAATAGCACCACCCCCACCACCGGAAGTGTTATTATAAATAGCACAGTTCTGAACAATCGCATTCATATCAGTAGCGCTTAATGCACTTGCCCGAATAGCACCAGCATAAGCAGAAGTTCCACCAGCAGCTGAATTATTTCTAAGAACTGAATTCGCTATTTTACCTCCTAATAAATTCATAAATACAGCACCCGTAGCACCTGTAGAAGTATATGTTGAACTACATTCTTCAATTAAACAACCATCAATCAATGAGTATTGATTCGTTGTCATAATAGGAGCCGATGAACTTGATTTTATTTTCTTTACCGTGCAATTAATCATCTTACCTGCATTTGCAAGAATATCCATCCCCGCAGTTGGCGAAGATGATACTGACCCTAAAATGATAGTACCAGCTGCATTGTAAAATTGATCCTGAAGTGTAAGACCGTTTATCTCACCTCCGGTTACAGTTATTAATCTATTACTCGAAACAGTTCCCGAAATTGGGTTTGTACCAGTTATTATGGCTTCGTTGGTAAATTCCCATTGCTCTATTATTCCATTTGCATCTTTATCGGATAAAGCACGTGTGGCTAAATTAATTGAGGTTTCATCTCCGTTAAAGCCGCCATATAATTTACCGGTTGTGATAGCAATTGCTGACTTTGTATAAGTACCTTTGGCAAAGTAATAGGTATTTGTTCCAACGATTGAAGGTGCATTTGAAGTAATGATTTGATCTGGGTCAATACCTGTCAGATTTGTCCATGAAGTATTGTCGGAAGCAGGCCTCACATAAAAAGTAGTATAAGTGGGCACATCAGCAGTTCGCATGAGTGATATATCATCTACAGTTACGTTTCCAACTTTGGGGAATACAATAAAAATTCGCAAAGAAGAGGGTGTTGCATTTTGCAAATCTAAATCGGCAGAGAAAGTAGCCGTAGTGCCAGTTGGTGTAATCTTAAGTGAGTAACCAGCATAATCGGGGCTTGTTTGTTTTTCTATTGCCGAACTTGATGCGTTTTTCAAAGAATATGTCAACTCTGTACCCAAAACAGTAGCCGAAGCAGCAGATGAAATCTTAACGTAGAATGGCTGATTTCCGCTGGCACTGATTGAGAAATGATAACGACCAGTGTTAATTGCTGCATCAGAAGTAATCTGGCTCAGAAAATTGTCGTAAATATTGACAGAAGTAGTTCCATTTGTTGTCACAAAAGCACCTGTAGCTGCATCGGCATTAAAACCCAATGGTGCATTCCATGTTGATAAGCTGTTATTACCTGCGAACCATACGCCAGCAGTAGCATCAAATGCAACCGAAGCAGCAGGTGTTACGTTTGTTGAAAAATTACCATTAGCAATCAATTCTACATTGTTGATTGCGTTTATTGACCCTATGGCTAATAAACAGAAGGCGAGGACGAGATGTTTCATAAAATATTAATTTATTGATTAGTTTATTGAATAGTTTGTGATTTATCTAACAACTACTTTCGATTTTTCGCCACTAACAGACACCAGATAAAATCCTTTATTAGAAGGGATATTCATTTGATTGGAAGTGATTTTTACATTTTCAATAAGTTGTCCAGATATACTGTACAACATAGCGTTTTTGCCTTCGGCACCGCTAATAACAATTGATGCATTAGCACCAAATACTTTGTATTTGTTAATAATATTGTGTAAGCCTGTAGCGGTGGAATATTGATATGCACCTAATGTAACTTCCTTGGCTGCATTGTTAATAGGGCGACTTGTTCCAACTATGTCTTTAATTGGAATGGTTGTAGTAATATCAATAGTTGCACCAGTACCAGCTATTTGGTAGTTTGCAGGCAATGTTTTTAATGATGGTGTACTTATGGCTACTGAATAAGTTTCAATAACTTTATAATTTGCAGTACGAATTTCATCGTATTTAGCTTGATCAAAACCAGCATCACCCGGCATCATAGCACCTGCAAAAGTCGTTGAGCGTACAAAACCAAAATCATTGGCTGTTTTGTCAGTAATCACATCGGTATTTGGGTAGTAATTAGTAGTTGGTGTAGCAAGTTCGCCAATGGCACAATTAGAAACATAATTATTAGTGGTATTGGCACGAATTTCATTTAGTGGATCGTCCACTACTATACTATTAACAATTAGTCCACTTGAGATAAGATCTACCGAAGCAACAGCTGCTGTTGTGCTTTTATTATTTACCAAAGTGCAATTAACAATTTGTATTCCGCGTTTATTAGCTCTTGCCTCGCCACGAATCGCACCACCTGCACCCCCTGAAGTATTGTTGTAAATTACACAATTTTCAACAATCGCATTCATATCAGCATCGGTCAGTGCACTGGTACGAATAGCACCGGCATAAGCCCCAGCATTTAAAGCGGCGTTATTTCTAATTACCGTATTGGATATTTTTCCACCCAATAAATTCATATAGACAGCACCTACAGCACCTGTTGCACCTGTTGCACTACATTCTTCAATTAAGCAACCATCAATTAATGAGTATTGATTTGTAGTCATAATAGGAGCCGATGAAGTTGTTTTGATTTTTTTAACCGTACAATTAATCATTTTCCCTGCATTTGATAGTATATCTTGAGCAGCTGTTGGTGCAGAAGTGACAGCACCTAAGAGGATAGCACCGGCAGCATTGTAATACTGATCTTGAAAAGTAATGCCATTTAATTCGCCTCCGGTAACAGTCACCAATCTATTGCCTGAAACGGCACCAGAAAGAGGATTTGTTCCTGTTATTACTGTTTCATTGGTCAATTCCCAAGGTTCAATTATTCCATTTCCATCTTTATCCGACAATGCACGGGCAGCTAAATCAATAGAGGTTTCATCTCCTTTAAAACCACCATACAACTTGCCTGTTGTCATGGCGATTAAAGATTTTGTATAAGTTCCTTTAGCAAAATAGTAGGTGTTAGTACCAGTGATGCCCGGCAAACTTGAAGTAATAATTTGATCGGGATTAATTCCTGTGAGATTTTGCCATGAAGTATTGTCTCCACTTGGTCTAATATAGTATGTGTCAAAAACAGGAATATCTTTTGTTCTCATAAACGAAATATCATCAACTGCTACCGAACCAGCAACTGGAAAAATAAAATACAAACGTGAGCTTGCATTTACAGGCACTGTAATGTCTAAATCAAGTTCAAGGGTTGTCCAATCGGCAGTTGGTGTAAATTTAATTGAATACGATGCATAGTCTGCTGACGCCTGAATACTCCCAGTAACATTTTTAATTATACTTGCCCACTCAGTTCCAAGTGCATTTGTGCCCGACAATTTTAAATAAAAGGAAGCATTCCCTTTGGCTCGTAAAGCAAGATGATATCTACCCGTATTTAGAATTTCGGTAGTGATTTGACCTAAGAAATAATCATAGGCATTTGTTCCACCAGCCGTAGAAGTAGATTCAAATGCACCTGAAGAAATACTAGAAGTAAACTGGGCAATATTTCCTGCAAACCATTTACCTGCAGGATCAGTAATTGCAAGTGACTGTTGAGAAGCAAATAAAGCAGGATTGCTAAAGTCTTTGTTAGCAATCAATTCTACATTGTTGTCAATTGCTTGTAGTGTACTTACTACTACTAAGCATAGGGCGAGTAAAAAATGTTTCATGATTTAAAGATTTATATATTCTAAATAGTTATAATATAATTGGCAAATATAAATAAATTAATATGCTATAAACAAATCATATTGATTATATTCTTTTCGTAATCGTTTACAATGATTTATTTTCGTTGTAAACGATTACGAAATAGCTACAATAACTTCAATTTACTTAACAGCGATTATTTTCCATACACCTTTAGGCAGTTTAAATTTTATATACATAGAACTATCTGGTAAAGCTTCAAATATATTAAAGTGCGAATATTTTCCCTTTGACCAAACCAACTTATCATTACATAGAATTTTTGTTACTCCCTGCTTTGGAACTCCAGCAATTACGTGGGTATTTTCAGGAGACTTAATATTGAGGGTGAAAAAGTTTTTAATATCGGTAAATTCTACCTCAATATTTCCTTTTACAGAAGTCATTATCAGCTTGGCATGTTTTAATCCGGCTGGCTGTGGTAAAACACTAAAAGTCATAAAGCCAGGTTCTACTGGAGCAACTCCACACACATACTGTGCAAGAATAGTGACTCCCCCACCACTCCACGCATGATTGGTCGAGCCACCTCCAAATCCGTTTCTTCCTTTTCCCCAACCTTCGTAAAGCGTGGTGTAATAAGTATCATTTACCATTTCGGCAAATCGCTTTTTCATCCTTTCCAAGCCATATTTGCCATAACCCATCAGAAATAGTGCCTCAGAAACATATTTCTCCATATAAGGGCTGGCATATTCCTGCGTTTTAAGCACATCAAAAATAGCAGGATACTTATCTTTATCTGCCAAACCGGAAACTACGGCAAGTGCTTGTAGTCGGTCGTCTGTATCTTCCTTGTAATCTGGATGCCGATACGCTTTTCCATTCCAAAAATTGGTATTAAATGCGTTCTTTAGATGCAGCATTTTACGCTCAATTTCCAGCACATCAGTTTCCTTGTGCAATAAATCAGCCATGTTTTTTGCTCCTTTCAAAGCTAGATAATACCAAGCATTATAAAGCCCTTTCTTATCGATATTAGTTCCCCAATCGCCCCAGTTCCAGGCAGCTTCACGGTATTTTATAGTGCCATCGGCATTGATATTCCACACATTCAAATACCTTAAAACCCCTTCGTACAAATCTTCAATCGGTTTTTTATCTCCGGTATTCATGTAGTAATTCCAAAAGCCGTATTGACCAATGGCTGCAAGCATTTGTTCCGGCAACTCCTTGTCCCAGTTTGACGAAGGAATAGGTGAATATAAACTTCCGTCTTTTTTTTGCCAACCAATCAATTCATACATCCCTTTTTTCATCAACAATGAACTTTGTAGGTCAAGGGCATAAAATGCTTCTCCTGATTCATTTACTTCATCGCCCCACCATTGTGACCTCTCCCGGTCGGGACAATCCATGTATGTGTCACGCATTGTGACCATGAGTGTTCGACAAGCTTTCGTCCACAAATTATTAAAAAACATATCGTTACAATTGAAAATGCCTGAAATCTTTGTATTGTAAGCTGTTTCTCTGTACTTTACTTCTATCACTTTTGTGGACTTTGGCAAAATATACCAAACCTGATGACCATTCATCCAACCCAAACTTTCATAAGCCTGAATACCTTTCGCAGTGATATATTCAGCCCTGATATTGTATGAACCACCTCCTTTATAATTATCCGTCATTATAACAATTCGATCTCCTGTCTCCGATTCCACTTTCATATAAGGGGTGATTTGAGCATTGTAGGGCAACCAACAGACCAAAGTGTCGACAAGAATTCCTGTCTTTAATTCCGTTTTTTCGTAATTTCTGAGACCATAATCTTTCCACATTGGAATAATTCTATGGTGAAGTTTGTTCCATGGGGCAACACCCTCTGTACCAAGCACTTTTACAAATGGCCAATTTGATACTCCTTTATAGTTTTCATCAGCCCAGTTCTTAATATCTGCCCTTGCATCGAAGCCAATATTTGACTCAGAAAGTCTGAAATTTGGAAAAGGTTGGGATGGCGTATAATAGGCAGGGTGAATACGTGCCTTCCACGAATGGTTACTTGTTAAGTTGAAACCATTATCTCCTTTACAATTAAAATACAATGCCGCTTTTCCACTTGAATTGTGCGAGAATCCTTCTTTCCCAAAATACCACAACAAGATTGATACTGAATTTTGTCCAATTTTCAAATAACGGGCAATATCTATTTCATCGTAATAAGTATCTATTGGATTTGGTCCGCGTTTTATACCACCCTCAAAAATAATCATTTCACCATTAATCCACAACCAATATTTACTGTCGGCAGCTATTCTAGTAGTTACTTTTGATGGTAAAACAGATACATTGAAGTCCTTCCTGAAGCACATCCACGAATTTGTAGAACTTTGATTTTCACTTGCAGTAATCCATTGTGATACGTCCTGAGCACTAACTTTCAATAGAATAAAAGCAAAAATTGAAATTAAAAATATTTTTTTCATTTCATAATTATTATCTGCAACATAACAGATATATCATTAACACCATGTGCTAAATTCAACAAACCATAGATTTAACAGTCTCTCAATCTGTATATTTATTGAGTTGAAAATATAAATTGTTTTTTGTAAATTCCTTTCGCGACTTCGGGGTTCAATAAGTGGTAAAGAATACCTAATTTTATATCAGAACCTTCAATTTTAAAACTACCTGTAGAAATTTTCTTAATCTGTGTTGAGTCATTTATTTTTATTTGCTCTACACCCGAATAGGCAAGAAGTAGTGGTCCGTAAAACACTTTACGATAAGCATTACTAAACTTATCATTATTAATAGGTTTTTCTATTCGAATTTTACTATCATATTCAAGCTTTATTTCGTCATTTGTCTTCCAGTTGCTCTGTAATAGAATAAATCCTTTTTCAATCTTCACTTTTTGCTCTATACCATTTATAAATACTTTTACATTTTCAGTCCATTGTGTTAGAGAATTGAGTTTAATTACCAATTTTCCAGCTCTTTGGGCATTAATTATTGTAAGACTAACTCCATCGGAGAATGGATAGTCAGTTTTCTGTTTGATAGTAATGAGCGACTTTTTGCTAAAATGCAGGGTTGCTATGCTATTTACATAATGCACAATATATGCAGTATCTTTTTGTGTAAAATAACTATATTCCGCAACCTTGCTAAGTCCTTCACCGCCACGCATAGTGCAGCACCAGTGAGCTTCAGGCAGGTTAACTCTAATAGAGGTTGAATCGGGTGAACTAAGTATGTCGGTTCCAAATCCACCATTAGCTCTTTGACCGTGACTTAATGCATTATAATATATCAAATCCATTTGTTTCAAGTATTCAGGATTATTAGTAGTCATCCACAATTGGGCTACAAGTAAATAAGAATCGACAATTGCACATGGCTCCGTGGCAACATTATATCGCGTAAAAAAGTTATAATTAGCATAGTTCTCTGTCATTCCATATGCTTTGTAAAGTTCCCATCTTTTTTCGACTTCGCTAACAAGATTTGTCCTGCTACTATTTTGAGCATATCTCAATACGCCCCGCAGCGAAGTAAGCGTTGCATGGGTTTGTGCTTTAATCTGTACAAAATCAAAACGCAAAAATAGATTTAAAATAGATTCTATTGTGTTTTGCAATTCTCTACTTGGCACATACCGATATGCTTGTGTTAAACCATCAAGAGATATAAATATGCAACCTATATCCGATGAGAGTTTCCAATTACCTATCTGTTCTTCGATTTGTCCCATAGCACCTCCCACTTTTTTGCTTCTACCGCTAATATCCATAGGATAGTTCTCCAAGTCGGTCTGGATAGGAAGATAAAGGTTATTTACTATAGACTTAATTATCTCAAGAACTCTTTTATCCTTTTTCCATGCATAGTATTCACACAAACCTCGGAGCATCCAACTATTTCCGGCCAACTGTTGTTCATCTATAATTCCTGATGGATATATTTTACCCATATACCCCTTGTTATTTAAATGTTCTGGTATATGGTTAATGATTTCTTCAAGATACTTGGGACTACAATGTCCGGATTGTGCGTCCAGCACTAAGCCTAATATTGTACGTCCCTCAGTATCTCCTGGCCAATCTCCCGATTGTCTATCTGTCAGAAAAACATTATTTGGTTGGTATTTTTCTTCTTCTAATCTGGAAAAATTTTTCAAGATTCGGGTTCTCAGCTCTCCTTCAACCTGAAGCTCTGAAAAGGAAACTGGGATTATTTGTGAATTCAAACAATTAGGCTTGAATAATGACCCTACTATTAGGATAATAAGTAAAACGCGCTGTTTTAAATGTGAGAATTTCATAAATTATATGGCAAGTGAGTGAAGCAAATGGAACGGTATTTTTTATACTTGCTTGAAGTTTAATATATCAATTTAATCACAAAATGATAATGAAAAAAAACGAACCCCAAAATTCATTATTGTTTGATAAATTTAACAGTTTCATTGTTTTTACCATTTTCGAGTCGACAGAAGTAAACACCTTTTTGTAAACCTGTAACTTCAATTTTAATTTCGCTTTTAAAAGTTGAAGTTTGTAGGTATTCTTTTTTACCACCTGAATTAAAAAGACTTATATTCATTGATTGATTATCATTATTATCAATCTTTAAATTCAGAAAATCCCGAACAGGATTTGGGGATAATTTTAGATTGTTCAATTGGAGATTATTTAAAGACGTTTCTGATGCAATTAATTTACCTCTCAATAAAATTCTTCCTATATATAATTCCTGCTTTGCATATTTTTCTGGATGGGCTGTAATATCTGTCAATTGATTTGTACCCAAAATCGTATATTTGTCGCTTTGTTTTGCCGAGAGCCTAAATACAACCGTGTGTTTCCCCCAGGTTAAATCAGTAAAAAAATATTGTCCCCGGTAACGATTATTGCAATAAGTGTTGAAACGATTAAATTCTTTGCCTATAACACCATCAACCTCAACTTCAACAATTCCCACTTCAGGTCCACCAATATCGAACAGTCCAATTTTATCTCCTTCAAACTTAATTGTCATTGATGCACCCGTCTTATCGCATGAGGTTATGGTCGGGAACCAATCTTTAAATTGAGTAAATCGTGTATCGGATGGAGCAACAACATTCTTCCACTCTGAAGATAAAGTCGCTCCCTGATCGGGTTTAAACATGGTGGCCAACTCCCAATTATCTGACACCATTTTTGCAGGTAGCAAATGAGGTTTTTCAATAGAATTTTTCTCAAATTCTTTCCAGGCATAAGCAATTGATTGTACGTAGATATTGCCACCTTCACGAGATGGGTGAGTTCCATCGTAACTAAAAATGATTTTATCAGTAACGGAACCTTGAGCAGCTTTTCCAATCAGTAGTCCATCTTTTTCCATTTGAGCTATTCTATATCCAAAATGAATAGATGGTAAATTATAATGACTTGCCACTGCATCATATAGTTTAGCATTAGTAGGCATGTTGCCAAGTAAATAGAAGGATGTCTGAGAAGCGAGCAGTGTATAAATGAAACAAATATCAGTTTTAGGATTGTTTTGAATAATCTGACGCACAATTCCTTCTATAGCATTCGCCGAACCACCATTTACGGCAAATTCAACAAATACAAGATCCGGATGATAATCCAATATCTGTTCTTGTAGTCTGAAAGCTCCTAATTCTGTCCCTGTGCCAGGAACTCCTGCGTTCACTCCATATAATTCTACATTGGGATATTGTTTTTGTAAATATTGCAAGGTCTGATTTCGGTAGGATTCGTCGGAGTTTGTAATACTTCCACCTAAAAACCCAACCATAACGTGTTCTCCACGTTTCATTTTTGCAATAACATTTGGCAGTCCATCCCGCAGAGCAAATTCGTTTTCATTCACAAACTCTCCTTCGGTGATTGCTGGTAGAGGATAACTGTTTGGTGTAAACATCAATGGCAATTGAGCCATTTGATTTTGCAACACTATTAAAGTAAAAATATAAATCCATAAAAGTCTCCATTTCATTTTTTTCGAATTCTTTAATCCATAGTGCAATTATCATTTAATTCAAACAAATTCAAGCGCTTACCATTGATTAACACCATCAAGGATTCGGTTTCTGAATATCAGTGTGTCTTTGGCTGAATAGGTTTTGCCTGAGTTGGTATACTTGTATTGCAGGTAAAATTGTTTTTTATCCGGACTGTAACTGCAAGGGCCATTGGGACTAACAACAATGGGTGATAATGGATTATTCTTTAGTAAGACTGAATTGTTCTTTGCAACCGTCAATGATAAGACGTTAATTCCGCCTTTTATATTAATGATTCCATTGGTCAATAAACTATATGGAGCGGTAGTAGTTAAAATCCAGTTGTTGATGGCATTGGTTACCGGTTCATCCTGATGATAATATATGGTTTGTATGGCGGTTCCTGTGGTAATTTCAACAACTCCATTATGATAGTAGTTTCCAAACAATTGATTTTCGAATTTTAGCGTAATAATTTGTGTGCTTTTTGCTGGAAGTATGGAGTCCAGTGAGCTTGTTTTTAAACGTAAGGGCAATGCATACTTTGCTTTTGCAGCAAGTGGGTCGTTTAAGAACTTAGCAGTATCTATTGTCATAACAATTGCTCCTTGTACTTCACCGTTTGGAATTATAAATCTTGAGGTATTACTTAGTGTGTAATAGTCTGCAGGGAGCAAGGTCAAACCCTTTCCGACCAATAAGGTTGAATCTATTTTGAAATCCACCCATTGCTCCGGATTGTTTAATCCAAGCTTTCCACCCATTACAACTCCAATTTCAATACTCTGATTTTCGCCAACCACAAATGTTCGTGTATTGGTTTGTCTGGGGAAGTAAACCGATGAGAAAGTAAAGTCAGTTACAAAGTCCTCATATTTACAACTAGCCAGCAATACCAATATTGAGGCAAACAGTATGAATTTATTTGTTATTTTCATAATTCTATATTTTTCTTTTTAAACATCTTCTTATTATTTATTTATCACCAACCATCATTCTGCTTAATTCCCTTAATAAGAACTGTTTCGCTAAGCGGAATTGGCAGATATGGCGTACTAAATAATTTTGTTTCAACAACCTGAGGGGCACGATATACTGCCACACCATTTACTATTTCAATTTTAACCCTGCTCACAGTTGTGTTTAATGGCTCTAACCATCTTCTTAAATCCCAAAATCTTTTACCTTCAAAACAAAGTTCTATTCTACGTTCGTTGTGAATAAGTTTTCGGAATTCAATTTTTCCGGCTAAAGCAACTTCTTCCATGTAAGGATCTGGATTAAAACCTGCACGTTTTCGAACCTTACTTAAAGCATCCTTAGCTGTGAAACCGTATCTGTTATCTGTTGGACCGGCAAGCTCATTCATAGCTTCGGCATATATCAGATATAATTCGGTTTTACTCATTCTTGTAACGAAATTTGTTTTACCGTTCTTACGATTATTTGTAGGATAAAGAGTTGCATCGGGAGATGAAAATTTACGAAGGTAATAGCCCGTTTTACTTGGTGTTCCGGCAGAACTTGGGGAATCCACCCCACCATCAAAGGTTTCAATTAAATGACCTGAGTAAGTCATTCCATTACCCAAAATATCTCTTTTTAATCGTGAATCTCTTGCATTGTAAGGATCTTGTTCATTGTAAATTGTCGATTTAGTAATTGGATATCCTTTTGAGTCATAATAAGATCTCACCAACTCATCCGATGGATTAGTAAATCCATTTCCATAAAGTGATGGTGGTAGATTTTTGAGTTCGTAATTGTAATTTGCCGCATTTTGAGAACTTGCCCATATAACATCGGCGTTACCATTTCGAGTATAAAAGTCTCTCTCTGGTAAAGCATCGGCATTAGGTATGCCATCAACCGATTGAATAGCAAGCATTGCATTTTGGGCTACTGAGTCCCAAAGCGCTGTATTATTTTGTATATTGAAAGCAGGACTAGCCGACAAAAGATAAACGTATGTTTTAATTACTCTGGCAATTTTTTTATTGGCTGCACCAATATATGCTTCGCCACTTATTAAATCAGTTGAACCCAGTTCATAATCTTCCGGAAAGTCTTGTATTTTAAGTGCTGAATCACAATCAGCCACAATCTGATTAACACATTCCATCATGGTGCCTCTTTTCATTCCCAGGGCTTCTTCATCTGTAAGACTTTTAGTTACAATAGGTATTCCCATAGGTTCTCCATCAACTAGTCCAGCATAGCGTTGTAATAAATTATAATGTAACCACGCTCTCATGGTTAATGCTTCTCCCTTAAAACGCCTCTTATATTTGGCGTTAGTTAGAGAGTCTACATGATAATACTGATTCTCTAATCCCTTTTCAAGGAATAGATTAACTCCCTTCAATTTATTGTAAAATGCTGTCCATGTGTCTAATTTATTATTTGTTGCAGATAAAAGTCCTGTAGAAAAAGACACTGCATTAGATGCCGAATTACTGCTTGTAGCATCATCGGTGGCAACTTCTAAAAATTCATCTCCAAAAGCAATAAAAGTTCCATAATAATAGGAGGGCCAACTGGTATATGCAATCATTAACATACCTCTTGATGCCGATGGAGAACTCCACATATACTCTTCAGTATAGCGGTTGCTGCCTGTTATCGGGATATTATCATCACATGAATAGGACATCGCTAAAAACAACATTAAAACAATTGTAACAATATAATTATTAAGTATTTTCATGATTATTGTTTTTTAAAAAGTTATACTCATTCCACCAGTTATTGTCATCATCGAAGGATATGTGCTTAATCCGGCATTGAGAGCTTCAGGATCGAGCTCAGGCACTTTAGAAATTGAGAGCAAGTTGGCTCCTCTGGCAAATACTTTTATATTTTTGCAAACTAATGCTTTGGTGACATGATAGGGCAAAGTATAAGATAATTCTACATTTTTGATTTTGAAATAACTCCCATCAATCAAAAAATAGCTTGATGGTACTGCATTATTGGTGCTTACAAGGGTAGTTGGTGTTGGCAACTTGCCACTTGCAAACATTTCGGCAGCATAACTGGAATACTTATTTTTTTGACCTGGCCGAAAATAAGTATTACTCACCACATTCAAATCTAAATCGGCTATTCCGGAACCTATTACAAAAAGCCCAAAACCTTTATAATTTAGATTTATGTTTACACCAAACATATAATTTGGACTAGAATGTCCAATCATTTTTCTATCTAAATTAGGTTCAATTTTACCATTTCCATCCAAATCTGCATACTTAATATCTCCGGTTCTTACATTTCCTAAGAATTGTTTTTCGGAGGCATTAATATCTTCAACCGACTCGAATAACCTTTGAGCAACATAACCATAAATGCCATCCGTAGGATTTCCAACCTCATTCATCCATTCATATTCGTAGCTAGGATTGTTATCTGCTATTATCTTCGATTTTTTGTATCCTAAGTTCAGACCTATTGTATATGAAAAATTAGTATTTACTTTATCAGTATATTCAGAACCCAACTCAATTCCATAAAACTGCTGTTTCCCGATATTAACATATCTCGTAAAGTTCCCAACTATAAGCGGAGACAACGCCAAATCAACAATTCCATCCTTGTAATAATTATATGCATTCAGCTGAATGTTTAAGCTATTATTAAACATGGACATGTCTAAACCAACATCTAACTGTTTATTCTTGACATATTCTAAATTGGGGTTTCCAGTTTGAAGAAGATTAGCGGCATCCCATCTTGTACCACCCGTTGACCCAAAAATTGCTCCACCTCCAAGTATCGACCATTCGGTACGTGATAAATAATAATTTGAAATGTCGGAACTTCCAATTATTCCATAGTTAGCTCTTAATTTCATAAAATCAATAAAAGACAACTCTTTCATAAAGGACTCTTCGCTCATAATCCAACCAACTCCTAAGGCTGGAAAAAATCCGCCACGGTTCTTCAGAGGTAAATAATTATCTCTTGAATAAGTTACTACACCGTCTAAATACAGCTTGTTTTCGTAGGCATATTTTGCACTAAAACTCAAATCATTTTTCTGAACAACAGAATATCTGTTTTGTGGAAAGCTATACCTGAAATAATCAATCAGTGAAAAAGTCATATCGTGATAATCCACACGGTAATGGTAAGATAAATTAGCAAACGCATTCATATTCTGACTTATATCATCTCCTGTTTTTAAACTTGGAGGTGACATTTTATCAATTCCACCATTTGATCTATAAATAATTGTGTCAGCTCCGGCATTTGTTTTTCCATAAATTGGTTCTAATAATTGATAAGTAGTACCCGATTTCTTTTGATATTCCACATTAGTCAATATGTTGTATATAATCCCTGTTTTCAAGTTTAGACCTCTGGTTATTGAACTTAAATCGAAGTTTAGTTGAATTTTGTTTTGGGAAAATTGATTGTTGGCTTCAATGTTGCCCAATAAATTTTGATCGGCAATAGGGTTGGAGCCAAAATCCAAAGTAGTACCATATTTAAACTTTGCAGGATTATCAATAGCCACAATTGGGAATGCATAAGAGGGGTAATACTGCAATACACTAAAGATTGCTGTTTCGTTTGGAGGTATTTTATAAAAATCAAATCTCCCCGAAAAATCAAGAGATAAAGAAATTTTATCACTCAGTTTGGTATCTAAATTTCCCCGAAGACGAAATCTATCCATCTTTCTGTCCTGTATTTTCAATAGCCGTTCACCTTCACTCTGGTAACCCATATACACAAAGTATTGAGTATTTTTACTTCCGCCGGTATAACTTAAACCGATTTTCTTATAAACAGCCGAATTATTCAAAAGACTGTTGTAATAATTTTCATTTGGATAACGTAAGGAATTCACTCCCGATTGCAATCCGTTAAGATAAGCGTCATCATATTTTGGAGTTAAACCATCTATAGCTCTTATTTGATTATAAATTTTTGCATTATCATATCCGTTTGCCCAAGTGGGTAGATGTTTGGAAATCATAGAACCAAAATCCACAGAAACATCAAATTTATTAACTCCATTTTTACCTCTGCGTGTATTCACCATCAACATATTAAATTTGGCATCCGAACCCAACATTGCACGTTCATTTATACCACTAACCAACGATACTGATTCAATTTCCATAGGATCTAAACTTTCCATTGAGCCGCTCATGCCATCAACCATTGTACTAAATCCAAGTCCGCGAATGGAACTGTTTACACTTCTGGATCCCGGGCTATAATCGTTAGTGGAAAAATAACCTGAAGAGATTTTACCTCCCAGAGCTTCCAGTAAATTTGAAGTGGGAAGAGTTGATAAATTTTCGCCCTTAATAATAGTTACTGATCCTGTAGAGGAACGAAGCGATGTTTGATAAAATGGGTATATCATGCTGCTATTCGAAGCCTTTTTCAAACTGTCTTTACCCACAACTTCCTGTCCTTTAATCTGATTAAAACAGATCAAAAGAAATAGAAATGGAATATATTTAATGGATATTTTGCGTTTATTTATCATGTCCATATTTTTTTAATTTTATAATATCACAATTTGGATATACAATTAGTAACCCGGATTTTGTAAAAAAGAAGGGTACTTAAGTATATCATATAAAGGAATGGGAAAGAAATACATACGAGAATTATATGATCTTCTTTCATAAAATTCCTTTGTATAGATATATCCGGTTGGAAATTCAACAGTACTACCTGATGGATTTGGGATAATAACCATCTTATAAGTATCGCGATATGCATCCGTTTCAATTAACTTCCAACGTCGCACATCTACAAAAGGGTGGTTTGCTTCAAAACACAACTCCACAGCCCTTTCGTTTAAAATTCGCTCTCTTAAACTCCTGTATTCTCCTGTATATCTAACATCAATATCAGGCATATTCACTCTTTTTCTTACTTCATTAACGGCATCCAGAGCCGACATGTTTGCTCCTGTTACAGTTCCGGCTCCACCTATAAATGCTTCATTGGCTGCTTCGGCATAATTGAGGTACAATTCAGCCATTCTAATAATTGGACATGGCAATGCCCACGCTCCTGCATTGTGCAAATTTGCAGAAGATGCCCCATCCCAAAATTTTCCAATATAATAACCAGTCTTGTTTGTGAAATTGGTTTGACTTTGTACCATATCAAGGCCATTGGGGCTAGTCATATCGAATGAATTCCGTTCAGGTTTACCTTTTACTTTATCGATTTTGATATTTATTTCTGCATTATCAGGAAGTTTGTGAGTTGACTTTTTATTATAAATTATATCGAAATAAAATCGTGGATCGAGTGAAGCGTAAGGATTTTGTTTCATATAAAAACCCTCTTGTTCAGCCACTTCTATGGGAAGTGCCTTTGTAATTTGTCCATCTGAGTTTGTTTCAACAGCTTCAAATCGTTCAACCATATCCTGAGTTACAAACACACCACCTCCCCAAGTTGTATTGCCTGTTACAGTTGGTGGTAAATAGTTGGTTGATAGTTTGGTATCAGATATTGCTACCGATTTGGCATCATGTTGGACATAAATAAATTCTGTATTATCAAAATCTTTGTGAAACAGATTTGCGTATTTTGAAAAAGGCAGCATTTCGTAACCATTATCTTTTGCAAAGCTGAGGGCATCCCAACAAGCTTCTGCGGCTAAGACCCAACGAGACTTATCATTAGCTTCATTAGATAGGGGGCTCGCATCGTACAATAAAACTCTTCCTTTTAGTGCCTTTGCTGCAACCGAAGTAAATCGTCCAACATTTTCATTTTGAAGATTTGTTAATGTATTCCAACGAGCCGGAAGCAATTTAGCAGCCGAATCGCAATCGGCTACAATGTTCATTACTGTTTCGTGATAACTCAGACGTGGTGCACCTAAATCATCCTGAAAGTTCAACACTTTTGTGATATAAGGCATTCCGCCCCACAAATCGAGGATAAAAGAATAGGTATAAGCCCTTGCAAAAAAAGCTTGACCTCTCAATGCATCCACATCTGCTTGCGATTGTGCATCTTTTATCAAGTATGATTTTTCGAGTACTACGTTTGCCCTACGAATAGGTATCCAAACGAACCGCCAATAAGATCTGGTATCATTACTTCTATTTGCACCTGAAAGACTATTGACACAAAAATCAGAGGTAAAGTTGTTTTCATCAAAATAGCGCAATTCCCAATCCTGGTCATTCGTGTAAATTCTAATTTGATCGCTGGCAATGTTAGGAAAACCAGATCTACGCTCAGCCCTGGCACCTAAGCCAAGATTATGTTGGCTTGAAATGTTTACCAAATCTGAATATAGTTTGGTGGTGTAGTCACGGGCACTAACATAAGTTTCAAAAACATTTTCATCAGTAACACTCACCTTTTCGCTGGGCACATCAAGGTAGGACTCACACGATACCATGCTGAAAGCTACAAACAAAATATATAATACTGCTTTTTTCATTTTAGTATATCTTATTTCTAAAAGTTTAGTTTAAATCCTAAGTTAAATCTTCTTGCCATTGGATAAGAATAATCGGCATTTCCTAAAAGATAAGTTGTTTTTTCAGGGTCAACAAATTTTTGTTTAAGAGGCGAGAATGTGAAAATGTTATTCGCATTTGCAAATAATACAATACTATTGATGAGTTGCTTCTTAAGAAACTTATTTTCAATGTTGTATGATAGTTCAACTTGTTTTAGACGAATATAATCTGATGCTAATAGTCTCCCTGCTACACCTCCACCGTTAAAATCATTATTTGAGTTAACAATGGTGCCACTATAATGGTACGCAGATCCAGGCGCATTAGGAGTTTCATGGGTATAATGTTCTATTTGGAAATCTTGAATACGTGAAATCCCTGTAGCATTGACTCCAAAAGGAGAATTGTTGCCATACATCAAGATATTTTTATCTTCATTGCCTTGCAACATTATGCTGAAAGAGATCTTTTTATATTCAAATCCTGTCCTGATTGAATAATTATATCGAGGATATAACTGAAACTCAAAAGGCACTCTATCTTTTGCATCTATTACACCATCAGCATTATAATCCATAAATTTTTCATCGCCAGGCACTAATTGGTCTGCACTGGTTGGAGCTATATAATTATTAATGTCTTCAACGGATTGATAGTACGGTAGCCTAATAAAATCGTTTCTTGTATCGATCGGTTTACCCGCTAAAGTTTGGTAAAACGGAGTACCTTGGGCATCGTCTCTAAATACAATTCTATTCTCGTTAAAACTCATGTTTCCACCAACATAAAACCTAAATCCGTTAGAAAAACGTTTATTATACATCAAATCAATTTCATAGCCATGATTCTTAGTTTTTCCAATATTTTGATCTTTGGTAGAAAAAACTGCCCACGAAGGTATAATGTTAGCCGGTACCATTAATATTTTATCCCTGTTTTCATCAAATAAATCTAAACTAAATGTAAACAAGTTATTGAAAATTCCAAATTCGAAACCCAGATTTTTCTTGATGGACACTTCCCATTGGGCAGCATAATTCGCTATTGCTCCCTCGTCGTAGCTTGCCGATGGAGTGTTCCAATAAGATTCACCGCCTAATCCGGCATAACCCGGAGCAGTTCCATTTACCCAATCTGATTGGTAATATAACCATCTGGCACCGGCAGCTTTACCTACTTTACCCCATGTAAAACGTGTTTTTAAATTATTTATAAACGATAACTTAGTATTTTTTATAAAACTTTCATTAGCCAAATTCCAACCAAGGGCAAAGGCAGGAAAAAACCCAAACCTGTTTTTTGGGGCAAATTGATCAGAGCCACTATATCCCAAATTGACTTCAAACAAGTAGCGAAGATCATAATTATAGGTAATACGTCCTGCCCAATCCTCTGTCTTTCTTGGTTCTTGTACTTCAGTAGGTAGAATAACATCAACCTGATTGCGCTTGAATACACCCATAATTGTTAAATCATGTTTCTCGATTTTTTTTGCATAATTCAATCTTGTTTCGTAGTATAACTTTCGAACATTTGTATTGAATTTACTCAGGCTACCAGTATTTGAATTATAAAGCGGAGCAAAACTACCGGTATAATTATCGGAAGTAATACCCTTATATCGAGTCCAAGTACCATCAGGTTGCAAATTGTACTTTGGTTGAGAAATTACATAAGTGTCGGTATATGAAGCTGAAACATTATAAGACACAATACCTGAAAATGAAAGACCTTTTGTGATAAAGTCTAAATTTTGTTTCAGGTTTAGGTCAATACTTCCGTCGGAATAATTATCTTTTGAAAACCCACCATTTGCATAAATTTGAGAGTAGGGATTCATAACAGTTGCAGTTGCACCCAAAGGATATCGAAAGCCGGTAGCATTCGGCTCATTTTTATCAGGATATTTTTCTAACACCCAAGGTTCATAAACCAAAGGAGAGTCATCAGGCGGAGTTATATATATACCTCTGTACAAATAAACGGCATCGAGAGTTGGAGAATTAACCTGTTTAAAACTACCACCAACATTTAACGAAACGGTAGTATATTTTGAAACTGCATAATCCAAATTGGTTCGGATGTTGTAACGATTGGAATAAAACCTCGCATCTAAATCCCCCACCTTTTGTGTGTTTAAAAGGTCACCATCATTAAGATACCCCAATGAAGCAAAATACTTGAGTTTATCTGTTCCACCAGAAACATTTAAATTCATATCGGTACTATAAGCTACTTCTTTTAGGAGTACTTTGCCCCAATCAACTGACGGATGAAACAATGGATCATCCTGTGTTCTGTAATGTTCTAAGTCGGTTTGTGATTTTAATCCTGTCCAATTATTGTCATTCTTCTTTGCTTCATTAGCATAAAGATGTGTAGTATAAGAATCAACATAAGAGGGTCTGGAAGTAGGAGTTTTAAATCCTTGATTGAAACTGTAACTCATTTTGGGTTTTCCCTCAAATCCTCTTTTGGTAGTAACTATTATTACCCCATTAGCACCTTGAGTTCCATATACTGCAGTGGCAGAAGCATCCTTAAGTACGGTAAGTGTTTGCACTTCATTAGGATCTATCTCGTTCATGCTTCGCTCAATTCCATCCACTAAAACGAGGGGTGAACCGTCTGACCACGATGAACGACCACGAATTAAAATCGATGCATTGTCTTTGCCTGGCTGTCCATTATTTTGTGTAACTACTAAACCGGGAATCATTCCGGATAATGCATTTGTCATTGTTTTTGAACCCGAATTTAGAAGTGACTCGCCTTTTACCTGACTAATAGATCCTACTACACTTTCCTTTTTCTGGATACCGTAACCTACAACCACAACTTCCTCTAATTTTTTTGTATCAGGATTAAGCACAATCATTAAAGCTTTTTCTCTCAACATATTAACTATTTGAGCTTCATATCCAATATATGAAATTTTCAACTGTGAGCCTTCGATTGCATCTAAGGTAAAATTTCCTTTCAAATCAGTTATAGTTCCTGTTTTAGTTCCAACAATTATTATGTTTGCACCGATTATAGCCTCCCCTTTCTCATCTTTAACGATACCGTTTATTTTTGTTGATTTTGAACTTTGAGCAATAGATTGAATAAAGATAGGCTGAAAAATAAATATTACAAGAACAAGTATAGAAATTGAAAGATTTACTTTCGCAATTTTACATCTCATTGTGCTTTTCATAAGATTATTTCGATTTGAAATTGGGTATTAAAATTATAGTTTTACTTTGTTTATGTATTAGACTACACAAATATAATGAATGAAGTGACTTGTAAATAAAAAATACTGACAATATCCTCATGTAAACGATTACAATAATCAAAAAATCAATGCAATCGTTTACAAAATAGTTATCCGATTACAAACTTTATTTATGAAATCTTCTATTTAACTCTAATTTTTATTCTATCTGAACCTACTGTTAGTATAAAAAAACCTTTTGGAAGAGCTATATCTGTATTAGTAGACAAAATAATCGTCGATTTTACAAGTTGCCCCGATATAGCATAAACACTAACTTTATATCCCTCAGCACCACAAATCCGGATGCCTTCATTGATTGGATAAACTAATACAGAGGGTCTGATTTCAGATGTTAAACTATTCAAATCATCATATTGATATGCGCCCAAGGAAATATTACCAGTGCTTGAAATTGGACGACTGACTCCATTGATATCCATTGTTGGAATATTGGCGGTCAACGGGACAGAAGTGCCTGTTCCACCAACTAGATAACTGGAAGGCAACACTTTTAATCCTGAAATTGATAATCTATTAGCATTAGATGGGTTAATTTTATAATTGGCAGTACGAATGGCATCGTATTTAGTTTGATCAAAATTAGCATCTCCTGTGATTATTGAACCCTGAAACGTAGTTGGAGATATAAAATCAAAATCGGCTACAGTTTTGCCCGATAGCATATCTGTATTAGGGTAAGCTGTAACACCAGAGCCAAGACCCAATGCGCTAAAAACATTGTTCGATAAATAATGATTCGAGGTATTTGCTCGTATTTCATTTTGTGTATCATCCAGCACAATGCTGTTGACTATCAGTCCGCCACCGATTAAATCAACAGATGCAACGGATGCAGTGGTGCTCTGATTGTTTGCCACAGTACAATTAACAATTTGAATACCACGCTTATCAGTTCTTGCTTCTCCACGTATGGCGCCACCATATTTTGCTGTATTATTGTATAACACACAATTTTCTACAATGGCATTCATATCTGTTGATGCCAATGAATTTGCAAAAACAGCTCCACCTAAACTGCCATTATTATAATTATTTCTGAGCACTGAATTCGAAACTTTTCCACCCAATAAATTCATAAAAACAGCTGCTGTACCGCTTGTTGAAGTGGATATACATTCTTCAATGAGACATCCATCAATAATCGAAGATTTATTTGTTAGCATAACCGGTCCTTTAAAAGCCTTTATTTTCTTAACAGTGCAATTAATCATCCTCCCTGCATTCGAGTAGATATCCATTGCTAATATTGGGGTAGAGGATACTGCGCCCAAAATAATTGTACCTGAATTGGTATCCGAATTAAAATGGTGATTCTGTAAGGTTACACCATTTATTTCACCACCAGTTACAGTAAGAAAACGGTCGGTTGTAGAACCTATTCCTGAAAAAGGAGCTGTACCGTTAATGATGGTTTCATTTTTGAATTCCCACGGTTCAACAATCCCATTGCCATCTCTATCAGAGAGTTCACGTGAACTTAAATTGATTTCAGTCTCATCACCCTTAAAACCTCCATAGATATTACCGCCTGTTAAAGAAATTCCTGATTTGGTATAGACCCCTTTGGCCAAGTAATATGTATTAGAAGGCGAGACAGTAATATTACTGGCCGTTATGATCTGCTGTGGTAAAATGTCACTCATGTATATCCAGGATTGACTATCACCCGAAGGACGTATGTAATAAGAAGTAAGCGTATTCAAAAAAACATAATTACTCATGCCTGATTTCAGATTAAAATTTAGGTTAGTAATGGCAAACGATGACTCTATACAGTTTGAAAACCGCATGGCTGTATTATTCAACATGCCCGTGCGTTGATCGTTGATGGTCAATCCATCAATAACAACATCTCTGATATTGGTAGCTTCAATGGCATTACCATTACTAACAGTACCTCCGAGCATATTGATTGTGTTATTTAATATCTTTACACGGTTTGTATTCCTCATTTTAATCCCGTTCAAGCGTTTACAGTTGATGGTATTACCGGTTACAAGTATATTTCCGGTTGCGGTAGTATCTTCTCTAACTCCCGACATGGCACAACCAATGTTTATTCCAATTAAATCAGCATCATTGATGATATTATTTTTAACTGTTATGTTTTTTGAAAATGGACCTGTATTTGTTTCATCAGTTAAATTTACACCAATTTTACCACCATAGCAATTGATTGTGTTATTTTCAATAGTACCATTTAGTATTCTCAGCAACATAGCATTCCTTAAAACGGGATTCAATGTGCTGTTTTTGATAGTTGTACCACTACTTCCAGACGTAATATTTATAGCAGTAATACCAACATCTAGGTTGTTTATAGTCCTATCCAGCACAACAGTATTTATTCTGGTTGAGGAATTTGCAACTACCGACAGAACTATTGCATTGCCTAAAACCGTACCTGAATTTCGGTCAATAAACATAAGTTCATCGTTTGGCTTAATTTTATTGAAATAGTAAATAATATCTGTTGTTAACAAATCAAAGGTTGTAGCATTTTTCTTTGTTACAATTTTTTCTTCTTTTGAATGCAAACTTGTTATATCATCTCCTGTTGATTCTAACAAACAATTGTCTATGATTATTGCTCCTCTGTTATTGTCAGTATGAATTCCGTCGGAAGGAGTTGCGAGAAGTCTATCTGTTCCGGGCTTTCGCTTTATACTCGTTCTTCTAAAGGTAATATCGCCATTGCTATTACTTACATTAATTCCCATTGTGGGCGCAGCATATAAATTAAAATCTTCAAAAATAAAATTACTACATTCGTTAAGTCTAATTGCACCTGTCGGAATGCCAATCTTTTGAGCAATATAAGATGCATCTAAATATGACCAACCAAAACCATGTGTTACCCGATCATTTACTTGAATGTAATTTACTTGTTTATAATAGCTACTCGTAAAGTAAAATCTATAAACCCGATTACTAACAAACGAAATGGAGTCAATCAGAAAATGATCATCATCAATATCTGGAAAAATTCTACGGGTATATTGAATTGGGTCAAAGACTATTCCATGCAACCCACCTCCACCATTGGTTAGCTTGGTTGGTGGAAGCGGATATCCATCCTCAATCAACACATCAATGGTTGCTTTACCTAAATTTTTCGCAACCACTTTTCCCTGTGCATAAGTAGGTTCAATATAGTCAATACTTAAATTTCTAACTATTGTATTTGTACAGTTAGTAAAATTAAATGTCAGATTTGTTCTTTTGAATAACAGTTCAGCCCCGTTCCCTTCCACAACTAGGCTATCCAAATTAGTAATATTAAAATAGTGCCATTTGTTTGCCTTTTCTCCTATATAATATGATTTGCTTTCAAAATTTATTATGGCATTTCCATTCAAATTCGATGCCTCTGTAAATGCAGCATCAATAGCAGGACCATCATTAGTTACTCCGTCACCAACTGCGCCATAATCCTTCACGTTGATTATTTTTTTTGGAATAATGTTCATTTTTTTAGCAACTCGGCTTCCAATTTCGTTTTGCGATGCTGTATTAAAGTGTATGGCATCTACGTAACCTGTTAAATCATTCGTAGGAATAAATTCTGAACTATTCGTGTTCATAGCAAAAGAGCTTAGTGAATTAATCACTTTTGCCTCATCTGAAGGACTTTCGTAATTGGTTTTATCTGCATAAGTTGCAGGTTGCACTAAATATACTGGCACATCTTTGGATGCGATATTAAAAACTTGGGCAATGTCAGTTTTGAAGTTCGTCATGAGTGCATTTAATTTGGATTGATATACATTGGCTCTGACTGTTAAAATTGCATCGGATTCACCTTGCAACCAAACTAAACCCTTAAATGAAAACTTTGTATAACCAAGTTGCTGCATTTCTGTTACTTTAGTCTGAAGAAAATTCATTGCATTCGTATAAAGATTTGATTTTCCTTCAAAAATTGTGGCATTGGTTTTTCCCCAAAGATCTATCCAACTTCCACCATATCCATATTTAACTATGAAAATATCGGACATACCCGACTTATGTAAACCTTCGGCTAATCCAAGTTCCAAACCATGTTTTGTATATGTTGAATTTAAAAATTCATTCAAAGTAAAGGTTTGACCTAAGGTTTGACTTAGATTGGTATCTCCTGCCTGTGCATATTTTACAGTATCCAATGCTGTAAATTGCGATTTATTAACAGCAGATTTCAACGCATTTCCGGCAGCGTTCGACTGACCGCATATCAATATTATGTTCGCAGTTTTTCCGGTGTAATCTGCAGAGAATGTGTAACTTGAACAGAATAAAAATAGGATTATAAAAATGTTTTGTGATTTCATAATGTTGTGTTTATAAGCATTCTTTGTTTAATTTTTTTACTAAAAAATCAATATGGTCTGTGTACGGTGATTTGTTGTAACCCGGAAAAATTAAATAAAACTCAACACCCATCTTGTCGAACTCTGGCTGTATTTGAACGCCATAAGCTGCGCCGTGCACGGAGTCAAGTTGAGGTTCCCCTGTTGGCTGGGGTGCATCGGTATAAGCCAGAAAAACTGGAGGATCATCATTGCTTATCCATGTTTTAGGAGAATATTTCATAATCCAAGGTAAAATTTCCTCACGTGCTTTTAAAAATGCATCCATATCGCTGACTTCTTTATTCTCAACAATTTTCAAAAATCCAAATGCATTTCCACCATAAGTAGGCGATTTGAACCATTGGGTTAGGTCATTTGGGTCTAAAGTAGTTTGGGTATTTAAAACACCTACAAAGCTTACACGTGTCGACTCGTGCGAGATAGGGTCGGAGCTTGAGCAGTCAGCCAAATCCGGATGCAACGCAAGCCACAAGGCAGTACAGCCGCCGGCAGAACTTCCTGTTAGCCCCACGCGTGTTTTATCAATATTCCATTCATGCGCTTTACTGCGAATAAATTGTAAAGCTTTGGCGGCATCGAGCATAGGCCATTGTACAGGAGGATTGACTCCTGCTTTTGTTGCTTTAGCTAAAAAACGGTATTCAACAGAAGCAACAGAAATCCCTTTTTTCAATAATTCCAGAACGCCTTCGCCCTGTTTATTTGAATTACCAAACACATTTGTTCTGGCTATGCCTTCTGCGCTGCCACTTTTCCAAGCTCCGCCATGTATATACACTACCAAAGGAGTTGGTTTGTCCGAGTCGGCTTTATAAAATACAATATACTGCTGTGGGTCAGTGCCGTAGGCTATTCGATTAATTGTTGGATTAATCAATACTTTGCTCGAATCCTGCGCAGAAAGCGCAGTATGACCAATAAATAGCACAGCAATTATCAATATCTTAGTTGAAAATAATTTCATTGTGGTGTAAGCTTCTTTTTCTAGTTAACTCCTTTTTCAACTTTTACAACCAAACGGACAGGGCCAATCAAACCCGATGGCAACACTTCTTTTTCGACCAGATGAGGCCATTGCCAACCTGCAAATGCTTTACGTTCCGATGGTCGTGGCGTATTGTTTACTACCCAATCCGGCACTTTCAAAAGTCCTTTTCCTTTGGCTGTTGAGCCTGTGTTTGTTGTCCAATCACAGTCATCGGGCAATTTCTGATCCCCTATCAAACGATTCACCCATTGATTTGCAACTTTAACCTGAATAGAGTTTTTTCCTTTGTGTAAAAAATCGGTAACGTCAATCTTGTAAGGAGGTTTCCACAACACACCCAACGATTTTTCATTGACAAAAACTTCCGAAATTACCTGAACATCTCCCAAATCCAATACAACATTTTGTCCCTTTGCCAACATTTTACTTGGAATAGTTACTTCTACATCGTAAATTGCTGTTCCCGAGAAGTATTTAATTTCAGGATTAGCATTTTCCGACAACGATACCAGACTTGGCAATTCAATTTGTCCGGGCACACTGTAGGGTGCCGAAAACGAAACTTTCCAAGGTCCAACTATTTCAAGAGGCGAAGGCACTTTTTTAACCGTCGTCTTTTTAGATTTCCCATCAGCAGTTTTTATAGTGTAAGTTCCAGTTTCTTGAGACGTTAGAATAAATCCATTCTTCTGGCGCGCTATCTTACATGTTGCGGGTTGATTGTTTTTTGTTACCGAAACAATTCCAGTATTATTTTCTACCGCTTGGCGAAAAACAACAAACACAGCCTCCGATTGGTCAAGCCGTAGTGTTACAACCATACGACCATCATCCGTGTTTCTAAATTCCGAAGCCACTTCAATGCGACCGCTTTCTGGATACCAAAGTTCTGGTAACAAGTCATTTACTCTAAACGCCGCTTCTATTATTTTTGCTTTATCGTGTTGATTACTTACAAAATAAACGTTCATTTTGTCGATAATACGATGAATAAACTCTACACCACTTCCATCGTGTAATAATTTTCCATAGTTGTCATTACTAAGAATTTTATAAGCAAAATCAGGAAGAATATTTTTATCAGATGTAATATTTTCGAGTGTTTTTCCCCAAACTATTTTGCCTTTCCCGTAGTTGTTTTCCCCACTCGTATTTGGATTGTAATTTGCCCAAATCTTATCTGTTAGCGTTTTAAACTGGTCTTGTACAAGCTCTCCACCCTGTAAACTTGGTGTTCTCACAGGCTTTTGTCCAACTATAGTAGCTCCTGCAGCTAGCAATTTTTCTATTTGCTGCATGGCATCCATACTCATGTGTTTGTTTTCAGGTAAAATCAGCATCTCGTATTTCATGCCATTGGACAGAGTAATAAGCCCATTATTCACAACGAGTTGTTTCAGAATTTCATGATTACAAAAATCATAATCGTATCCTAATGGCAGGGCTGGCGATAGTTTTTCCCGTGTCCACGAAATAAGAGGAGCGTCCTCGCCTACATAATACATAAAATCGGCCTTAAATTTTCCATGCTGTAACAAATATTGACATCTCGCCAAATAATCGAACCAACCGTGTGCATAAGGCCACCAAGTATTTCGGCGGTCGAACCGCGAACCATACGTACCCAAACCCAGTCCGGGAGCTTTGTTATACGGATCGTGCGAAAAACCATGTAAATTGAACTGATTGATACCCATACACATAAAGTAATCACCTTCGGTTTTTAAACTACGGGGCGACTCTTCGAAAATGTAACTCGGATTGCCCGTAAATGCCTCCGCTCCTGCCAATTGACGGTCGTAGGTATGCGCACTCGAAGCGGCTAATTTTGTAGTGGCAGTATGATTTTCCTGCGGATGCATAGCCCACCACTCTGCCATTGGCATGTCGACTTTTCCGGATGAAGCAAAATCATTGACATTTCCAAATTGTCCATACGCTTCGGACGAAAGGCTCAATCCGTAGGTATGCGCTAAAGTGGCAAAACGAGCATAATAATTTTCAACAATTAAATCGCTGATTGTCTTGCGAAAATCCCACAGGAATTTTTCTGAAGTTTCCATGTTTTCAACAACCCGACCAGTTAATGCAGGTAAATACTGTAAAGGACTGTAACCTCTTTGGGTTTCAAAATTCTTTGCAAATGTTTTGTTCCAGTTCTGATGTCCAACCTCATAACTATCAATCACAATATGTTTTAGTGCGATATTGTCGTTTTGTTTACCAGCGGCAATCATCTTCGAAATGGATTTTTCCCAATAAAAATCAACAGCCTCTTTCGATAATTTATCAATTTCTAATCCTTTACCTGCTGGAGGAGCAGGATGATTTTTTCTTCCGGTGGGTTGATAGCCAAATCGTACAATTGTCCATTCTCCTTCGGGTACATTCCATATAAGCTTCCCATTTTTATCCATTTTCGAAGTCAAATCAACAATTTGAGAAAGTTGAATTACATCTGCCGAAGTTGTTGTTCTTTCATCGGCAACATAGTTTTTCATTTTTGTGTAACCGGCTTTACCCTTCCAATCTTTTATCAAAAATGGAGAGCCATTCAACTCTTTTTTTGGTGTAGGGAAAGCAACTAAAATAATATCATTGTAGTAACCTTCAACAATTTCACGAGCCACATAATAGCGTTTGTTTACCTCCGGGTTTCGCGCCATATCTCTGTCAATACCAATCGCTGCTTTATTAAGTTCGAGCACACCATCAAATACCAATGGCCCCGTTACTTTCATTTCAGTCCAAACAACTTCCTGCATGGCTTTATCGGGCGTAACCCAAGGTCCACCGCTCGACGACCAACCGGCACTATTATGAATCCCCATTTCAAGCCCAAGTCGCTTTGCTTCCGCTTTGGTGTGTTTTAGCATAGACCACCATTCATCGCTCATGTATTTTACCGGACCTTCGGGAGTACCCTCCGATGCATTGAAAACAGTAAAACCTCCCAAACCACTTTCCTTCATAGCTTCTAAGTCGGCTGTAATCCCTTCTCGCGAGATATGACCGTTAATCCAATGCCACCACGTTTGTGGTTTTGCTGCAACAGGTGGTGTTTTAAATCCAATTTCTAAAGCTTCTTTGTCTATTTTAAACAGTTTGGTATTCTTGTCAGTTTGAGCTGTAACCGAAACTATTAAAAAGAAAATTAACAAGATGCTTAGAAGAATTTTATGTGTGAGTTGGATTTTCATTTTACTGAATTTTGGGTTAAATAAATATACCATTGTCTGCTAACAACTTGTGCTTGTTTAATCAGCTACTCCTATCGTCAATTCGTTCGATTTATAGGTTGTATTGTCTGCTCTAATTCCACTGATAGTGAATCGGAATGACTTTTCACCGTTTAAAACTGGAACTGAGAATTCGTATGGATAATCTATATCCTTTATGCTTTCTGTGCGATTTCCAACTGTCCAAGTCAGATTTATTTCCTTCAAACTTTCCGAAGCAGCATTGCTCCAAACGTATGCATCCCATGTGCCGGGTTCTACCTGAATAGCTGCGGCACGAATTTCCAGGTCTTTTCCAATCTCTGTTTTGGCAGTTCCCTGATAAGTCGATTTTTCGGGCAACGCATATGACCTATGTGCCACAACGTCAATATTCAATCCATCAACTTCTAACACCACAATGCCTCGCGGTGCTAAGGTAACATCTCCTTTGTTATTCGAAAGCATAATCTCTTTCGATTCACCTGAAATAACTTTCATTTTGCTAAAATTAGCACTTCCTTTCGAAATATTCTCAGGCTTAAAAACAATTGATACAGTTTCTGTGCGATGACTTTGATTCGTCAGAATAACAAAAAACTTATTTCGATTATGTGCTGTTAAATAATTAATTTGAGAATTATCTAACGCTATTAAATTTTTATTAAACCATAACCAGGTATTCTTTTGACCATAAATCTCTCCCGGAACATGACCATAAATCAGGTTGTCGAAATACGCATAACCAAACTGTCGAACAGCCGGAAAATGAATGTTTGCTTTTGAAAGCAGCATGGCATCGCTCACTAAATAATCCAACACCCATGAAAGTTGTACAATTAAATGATGATAATAAATAAACCCAAAATCAGGTCCTTCGTATGGATATCTTGGATTTTGCATTAAATCACTAAATGTGGTGTAATAATATCCGGGATAATTACCATACCTGCCAACCACAGCATTTCGGGCATACGTTTCAAATTGTTTATCGCCTGTATAAAGCGCCAAACGAAGAAAACCTGTAGCCCAAGGTGCCTGAAGAATCATACGGCCTCCATTGTCTTTGTAGGTATAGGTTGTTGGTTGTTCGTAACCCAAACCTACATTCGAAACTAACCATGCAGGAACACTTTTCTCGGGTGTATCATTTTCTTTTCTCGGCCATCCCAAACGGAATTCTTCCTGACCTTTATGTAATTTACGATCCATTTTGTCGCCGTGTAAAAATCCGTTCGGATGAATAGTTACCTGACCCTTTGGAGGCAGCGGTTGTGTCCACATTCCCGTCATTACAATACGCGCACCGTAAGCAGCCGCATCCAAAAACCTTTTTTCTTTGGTAACTTCATACAAACGCAGTAAACCCTCCCATGTCGGGGTACAGGACATTAAGAAAAATGGAAGCAGCCCCGGATTGTGATTTGGTGCTTTCAAAATATGCGCATCAATGTATTTATTAGCTTGGAGTATGGCACTGTCCAACGATGACTTATTACCGGTTGCAAGGTAATGTCCTAGTAATTCATCAAAATTTTGGTTGTGCGATTCAAAATTTTGTTGTATCCCACTTGGTTTTATCTTGCCATTTGGGAATGCAATATCATAAAATGCAGATGTCCTGCCTCTTGTCATGTTCCAAAGCCCACCATAAACTGCTCCTCCAAAGATATCCAAAGGACCGTTCATAGAACCTTTCGCATATCCGCCCGTATTTTCAGGAAACGGCGAGAAGTGAGGACCATCGCGTGACAACAAAAATTCCAAGGTCGGAATTGTACGACGGTTATAAAGATTTTTATCACCTGTGAGATAATAAAGCGAGAGCGCTGTTAAAGGCGATGATTGCGTAGAACCATTCATTGATTCTACCTGATAAGGAGCTTTTGCACGATCCCACCAACCGCCATATTCATCATCCAGATACAAATCAATCATATTGAATGCAGCATCTGTTAACGACACCGCGCCATTTTCTCTATAATCACGCAATTTCATCACATCATCGGCAATGGTTCGGTAGGCTGTGTACCAATCTCCGGGTTGAACATAAATCCTGAAGGCAAATTTAACAGAATCTCCTACAGCTACTTTTGCATCGGGTGTTCCAATCAGCGGTCCGTAAATAGATGGCTGTACCTTTCCATTAAAATTTCGAATATGTAATCCGAATCTGGATTTTGCAGGCACTGGAAATTCATATGGTATTTCAGAAGGATCAGCAGCTACACCCCATGTTATTGAACCATCTTTGAATGGTGTTTGCATACACGAAAAAGGAGTTGGAGAAGCAGCTTGAAGCATTGTGTAGTCTTCCGTAGGGAATCTTTTTCGTTGCACCAACATGGGCAGCAAGAGTTCTTCAACATCGTCAATCGACTTTTCGTTGAATAAGAAATATCCCAGCGAATACTGTCCGGATACAAAAGGACTGAATTTCATCGTTACCAATATTGTTTTATCCTCCGGTTTCAGTTCCCATATTGCTTGCAAAACCCCTGATGCTGTTGGATAAAATTCCAATTTCAGTTTATCGACCGATAATTGCGATACCGATTTTACGATACCTTCATTACCAACACCTGCATTCCAAATAATCTTATCTGTATTCTTACTCGATATCGTTGTTGCCTTTATGCCATTGCCATTGACACTTAATTCTTTATTTACAATTTTCCATTTCGGGTGAAAACCATTTATTTGCATATCAGGTGCATTTTCAGGTGCCGATAAAACCTGATACGACTCAGCCGAAGGATTTGTAGGTAATGCCGTCCATCCATTTTTTGATTTTAATTCCACAATTGGATAAGCACTTTTATTCCCACCTCGTTTTGCTGTAACAAATGAAACCCGTATGTATTTGTTTTCAAGTTTACCAACCACTTTCGGTTTTGCTTCTTTTTTTACCGCAGAAACACGAACTACAGGTTCACTTTTTGCTGTTTTAATTTGCACGATTTCCGCAAAAGTTATATGCGACGATTTTAAATCGCCTTGTGGAATAAAATCAGGATTATTGCTTAACAACAATGCATCTACACGACTGAAATGTACCCCTTTAATATCTTCTAACTTCAGAAGCACATCGCCTTTTTTAAGGGAATAAATATCCCCTTTTTCCCATGTCCAACCTTCTATTAGTGCCTGGCCAAAAGTGTTGGAATTCGTTTTTCCACCTACCGAAAGCATTGTTTCACGTTTTCCCTTCTGGTTAGCCGAAAGATTTACTGTCCGCAACCACAAGGTATATTTGCCTGTTTTTGGTATTCGTATGGCAGTAAGAGCTGGATATTCTGCACCTCCTCCCGAAAAAAGATAACCATCGCCTGAGCTATCTTTATAACGACCGGTTAGTTTCCAACCTCCGTGATGCTGAAAATTCTCAGCCTCAAGACCAAGCACAATTACTGCTTCTTTAGTTGGAACTTTCTTTTCATCATTCTTTTTAGCAAACAGATTTCCTGAGAAAGAAAGGACAGACAGAACTATTAAAATTGAGTGAATTTGAGTTTTCATTTTTGGGATGAAAATTAGTTTATTATTATACCAAATAATGCAGCAGGAACTAATTCCGATGGATGTTTCATGCTTAAAACCAACGTCTTTGTTTTAATCGGTTCTGTAAAGATAATCTTATTTACGGTCTGATGATTGCTGGTATCACTGTAAATTACATTGTCTTTTTCATCTTTAATTTGGAACTCTTTAACGCAAAATGGCATAGCTGCATCATGATGTCCCATTTGTACATTTTCCATGGCATGGTCGGCATCGGTGTCGAAGAAAAGTTTGATTTGACTGATCCATTGCACTTTTTCCCATTGCAAGGTTAATGTCGGATTCGCATCACTTAAATTCGCTACCCAGGCATTACTTTCAATTACCGGACGAAAAATTTCATTTCGCAAATTGTTTGACCGAAATGCCTCTAATGCCGGACTAAAAGTAAGTGCTAAATTCTTACCTTTTGGACGACGTATCGGGCACCATAGTTCAAAAGTTTCAACACCAATATTTTCGGGTGGACGCTGTGTTCCGTAATTGGATACAGCCGGATTCTGATAATTGAAAACAGACATAACACCAGTGATTAATTGATCACTTTCAGCCAATTCTACTGCATTATTTTTCATAAAGCAAATAAAATAATAACCTTTCTCAATTCCCAACTCATTAAATTCAATATCAATAATTTGCTCACCTTTTACCAACGAGTAAGTGTTTACAAATAAAATGGCATCGGGAGTGAAATTGTACGGTTTGTAACTGGCGCGAATTTGTATATTTAATGTTGTTGCCTCTGTGCTTTTTACCTTCAATTTCATTTTTGGCACATCGCCATTTAAAGGTAATAACATCGCTACCGGATAATCTAATTTGAAATATTTTCCATTCTCTTTTAATTTATCCAATACCAACTCGCTCGAAACCTCAATTTTAGCGCTCGAAGCTAATCCTCCAAAATCATTCAGTTTAAGTTGAGGTATATATTGTCCGGTAGCAACCAACGCTCTTTGAAGTTCTTTGATAGATGAAGTATCAATATAATCGGCTGGCTTTTTACTATTTTTCGTACAAAGTGCTGCAGCCATGCCAATAGCTTGTCCGCCATGTGCCGAAGTACACATAACGCGCGACGACCCAAAAGCAACATGTGATGAGCTTATTAAACGTCCACCAATAAATAGGTTGTCAATATCATAACTTACTAAGCAACGATATGGAATTGGATAAACACCTTTCGAATGCCATTGGTTACATCCATTTTTAGGACTGTAAACACCATCGGAAGGATGTAAGTCGATAGACCAACCTCCATAAGCTACCGAATCATAATGGTTTCGCTGATCAATAACATCCTGTTGCGTAAGCATATAGTATCCTTTAAAGCGACGACTTTCGCGTTTGCCGGGAATTACACCCACCCATTCGAGCGTATAATTGGCTGCTTCGGGGTATTTGCCTGAATTTTTGATATAATCCCAAATGCCGTAAACCACTTTCCACAATTCGTATTTAATAGCTTCGGTATCGTGAATGGTGTCGATACGACCGCCATACTCGAGCCACCAATACTTACAACCATGATGTCCAGTGCTGAAATAGCCCGGATTCATTATTTTGGGGATAACTTCTTCTACGTTTTTGAGTGCAAATTCGGGTGCCACATAACTTACCGGCTTTCCGGTATCTTTCATATAAAAGAAAATGCTGTGCCCCAACAATTCGCCGTATTCATTTTTATCGGGTGCAAAAAGTTCTAAATGTTCTTCTTTATCCTCTGCTCCAATGCGATACGCTGCTCCGGACAGATATGATACGATTCCGTCGCCCGAACAATCAGCAAAGAGATCTGCTTTAAATGTATATTCTGTTTGGTTTTGTGGGTTAAAAGCCGTAACCTGCGAAATCGTTTTTTCGTCCGATTTTTCGATATCAAAAACAATGGTATTCAGAAATAATTCAATATTTTTTTCGGACAGCACTTTATCAACCAACACCATATCGAATAAAACCGGATTTCCTTCTTTGTTGCGGAATGTATTCTCCACCAATATTTCATCTATCACTCCACCCTCACGACTCCAACGGTTGTTGTTGCCCATGTGCGATGTTGCACCCAATACCCACAAGCGAACTTCGCTTGAAGCATTGCCACCCAACACCGGTCTGTCCTGAATTAAAGCTACTTTTATGCCCTGACGTGCTGCCGTAATTGCACAACAAACACCTGCCATACCTCCACCAATAACAACCAAATCGAATTTCTTTTCAATTTTTGTAAGTGTTCGTTTCTCTAATGAAAAAATTTCGTTAATCATATCTTGTATTATTTCTTCTTGATTGTACTAAAAAATAACTTCGCACCCATTGCCAATAAAACTACAGAAGTAATGGCAACATATATTCTACCGTCAGGCGACAGAATTCCCAATATACCAATAATTGACCCTGTTACTAAAATTCCAATGCCAATCATACGTTTGCCAAAAGTGTTTTCTGAATCAGACTCAGTAGTTGTATTTGGTGCAGCAGCTGCTGTTTCAACTTTCAACGAAAGATATTTCTGATACTGTTGGTATTCGGTAGTTGGTTTTTTTGTTATCCACAACCAAGCTTCAAGAACCAACATAATAGAAACCGGCACTACTACTCCCATAACCATACTGGCAGAGGTTGATAATGATTCGCCGGTAATGGCTGGCAATAAGAATTTGTAACCTAATGATATAACCAGCGAAGCAATGGTAGCACCCAACACGGTTCGACTATTTTGTCGTTTGGAATACAAAGTCCACATAACCGGTAAGTACATTGCTCCACCGGTGATGGAAGCAACACTTAAAATCACATTGGTAGCACCTCCCATAAGTGGAATTAACAAACCCATAACGATTACCACTAGTCCCACAAAAAAAGTTGCAAAACGGGCAACCCGCATTAATGCTTTTTCGGTAGAATTAGGATAAATGGCTTTAAATAAATCGTTGGTTATAACGCCCGCCGAAATATTCAGAAATCCCTGAACAGAACTGTTGGTTGCAAATATCAGACTTATTGTAATCAGTCCGAGCATACCTGCAGGCAACACTGTTTGTGCCATTTGCATGTAGGCCTGTTCACTTTGCAATATAAGTGCTGCCGGGTCAATATTGGCAGCTACAGGCTTAATTGCACGGTATAACATGGGAGGTAGCATCCATATTACAGGTGTGAAAATATAAAATATACCAAATAAAATGGGAACTTTCCGGGCTTCTTTTGGTGATGAAACACTTGTAAAGCGTTGAATAAAACTCCATTGGCCACCGAGATAAAAAGTATTATAGAATAAAAAACCGAGTAGGAAACTGATGGTATATTTATCATTACTAAGATTGAAAAAGCCTGACAGATGTTGCGCTTGAATAGCATTTGTAAAAGCGTCAATACCACCCACTTTGTCGAACGATAATGGGAGTAAAATAAGTCCGGCGGCTATAAGTATGATAAATTGAAGTACATCGGTTACAACGACCGCCCAAAGTCCACCATAAGTTGTGTATAATATAATGATTATTCCTAAGGCTCCAATCACCCAATAAAGAGATATTCCCGTAGTTACTTGCAACACAATAGCTGCTGCATACAAGCAAACTCCTTTCAGGAACACCATTATCCCCAGATAAATATACGAATAAGTTTTCTGCGTTTTAACTCCCAATCGTTGGTTAATATACTCAGCCGCCGTAAGCGATTTTGTTTTATGCCATTTGGGCGCAATGAATATACCGGTTAGAACTCCGGCTACCGACATAGCCCACTGAATGGTGATAGCTACCCAGCCCGAAGAATAAGCGATGGAACCCCAAACAACAAATGTACTGGCCGAAACAAAACCCATAAATAGTGATAAACTATTTATCCACCAAGGCACTGCGCCTCCTGCGGCAAAAAAAGAAACCATATCACCTGCTGATCTTCTAGAAAAAGACAAGCCGATAAAAATGATTAAAACCGAAAAGGCAACAATTACTGATGCATCAATATATCCCATAATGTTATAATATAACTGATTTTTTAAAGTATTTAGGATGCAAATATAGAGTATAAAGTAATAATCAGTTATTGATTTTCAAAAAAAATGCATTGTAAACGATTACAATCAAAAAAAAATCATTGTAAACGATTACATTCTGTTTCTAGTTGTTTTTTTTATTAATTACTACATTAATCAATATATATATTTGTGATACTAAACATTTTGATTATTTTTGTGAAAAGTTAATTACATATCTTCTCTTCCGATGAAAAAATACGCAACACTAAAAGATATTGCAAAAGCATTGAATGTTTCAACTGCAACGGTTTCGCGTGCTTTGGCCGATCGCTGGGATGTAAATCCGGAAACTAAAAAATTAGTGTGCGAAGAAGCCAAACGTCAGAATTACCGTCCAAATCCAATTGCTACTCGTCTTCAAAATAAACATACTAAAATAATTGGATTGGTTGTTCCTGAGTTTACAAGTGCTTTCTTTCCTAACGTAATTTCAGGAATTCAAAAAGTAATTGATGAGGCCGGTTTTCACCTACTAATAACGCAATCTCAAGAATCGATGGAAATTGAAGAGCAAAATTTGAAATTGCTCGAAAGTAACATGGTGGAAGGCATTTTAATTTCAATAACTCGTGAAGGCGAAAATGCGGATTATTACCAAAAACTTATCGACAGTGGCATTCCAATTGTGTTTTTCAATCGTGTTTCGTCCAAAGTAGATGCACCTAAAGTAATAATCGACGATTATAAATTAGCATTTTTTGCAACGGAGCATCTTATTTACAACGGATTTAAAAAAATTTACCATCTCGAAGGTCCTGTAAATCTCTCGGTTTCCAAAGAACGAAAAAGAGGATTTATCGATGCCATGAAAAAACATCATCGTGAAGTTAACGAAAAAACCATAGTAACAGCAGGTGTATATAGCGAAAAAGGTTATTTAGCTATGCAAAGTCTGATTACAAAAAACGATTTACCTGATGCCATTTTCTGTTTTAACGACCCCACTGCTTTGGGCGCTCTTAAAGCGATAAAAGAAGCCGGATTAAAGTGTCCGGATGATGTAGCTTTGGTTGGCTTTTCGGAAACTGAAGTAGCTCAATTGGTTGAACCACCATTAACAAGTATTGAACAACCAACTTTCGAAATTGGCGTTACTGCTGCAAACCTATTATTGGAGCAACTTGAGGAAAATCCAAAACCATTTAGAACTGTTAGCTTAATTGCTAAAATGAATATCCGAAAATCATCGATAAATGTGAATATAATTTAAATGATTTGTTCTGGGCAAAGAATTTCTTGACGATTTGTTAAAATATTTTGGCTTGCTTAGCTTAAAAAAACTCCACGCAATTTATCCCGCAATTAAAAAAACAATCTTACTAAAAACTTCCTCACCCTACTCCCAAGATCTTCCCAGCACCAGCCCCTTTCACCTCCATTGGCTTTCCAAAATCATCATACGCGCTAAACTCAGGCAACAACAAGAACAAGGGTATCGCTGTCGTTAAAGGTTATTTGCGGATGTGTTAAGTCCAATTTCATTTCAAGGGTTTGTGCGATTAAAATTAAATCCTACCAGATACTGTTTGTATTGCGAAAGCAGAATAGAACGTTCGCCCCAAGCACCTTCGGTATCGGCACGTTGTATGTTTTTCATTAGTGAACAAAGAGCCGGAGCCAGGTTATAGTCAGCCACATGATGCATACCTATAAACGCCATGCGTATGGCTTTACTCATTTTGGAGCAGCCGCCAAATTCCTTGTTGTTGCGCCTTGTGTTCTCAAATTCCGGTCGATTCTTTATCTGTTCTTTGGTGGCGCCACCTTTTCTTCGTACAAAGATTTCGTCACTCCCTTTGCGTGTGTAATGTGATAATCCTCCGATAGTGCCAGTGTACTGATTGTTTTGTTTTATGCGTGCCATGTTAATTAAGAATTAATAATTAATAATTTAGAGTTAGTCTATTCGCAGCTTTACCGTAGTTGTTAGCAATTATAACTAGAAACAAAATGTATTTAATCCAAAAACAATCTATATATAATCCATACTTTTTAGACATCGATTATATATGAATATGCATCGAATATAGGGCGAATATGGTCACAAAAAAACACCCCACAACGCAGCAATATTTACTTGCTTCGTTGTGGGGTGTGATTCTTTATCTTCAAATAATATTTATTCTTTCCAATCACTTACAATATTCAAAAACTTTGATCTATAAGCATTTGGGTCAAAGTTTTTGGCATTTTTGGCCAGGTCTTCTACCATTTTTTTATTGGCTGTGCCTTTAAATTTCGATTCCTTGAGTATTAATCCAAACGATGTGATGGAGGCTGCAAAACGCATATTTTCGGAAGCTGTAGCTATGGCTTGTGGAACGGAATTAATAGTGTGTTGTAGCAAACGACTCTCTGTTTCGTTGGGTTTTTTATACCTAAAATCAAATTGAGCATAGTTTCCTGCCGAAGTATTATCGGTTAATACAAGTTCGTAAAGTGCTGTTATTGTTTGCGATGAGCCAATTTCGCCTGCATCAATCGTATCGTTTACAAAATCTTCAGTTGTCAAAGCCCTGTTTTCGTAACCAATTAAGCGATACTCGCTCACCTTATCGGGGTTAAATGTAATTTGAATTTTGGAGTCCTTGGCTACAGTATAAAATTTAGCCTTTTCGTTGATAAAAATTTTAGCCAATTCCGGCGCACCATCAATATATTCGTAATTCCCATTTCCTTTATTGGCAATTTGTTCCATCATATTATCGTTCAAATTACCTGTGCCAACACCCAAAACCGTAATATAAACACCACTTTTGCGTTTTTCTTCAACAAGTTTCACAAGTTCATCGGTTGTAGATGGCCCCACATTAAAATCGCCATCCGAACCAATAATAATACGGTTATTACCATTCGGTATAAAGTTTTTCAAAGCTATTTCGTAAGCTGTGATAAGACCTTGAGCACCAGCAGTTGAACCTCCTGCACCTAATTTGGCAATGGCATTTTTAATAGTCGATTTCCGATCTCCATTCGTAGAGTTCAAAAGCACAGCTGCAGCGCCCGCATAAGTTACAATAGCCACTTTGTCGTTGTCTCTCAAATTATCGACCATCAAATTAAAGCCCGATTTCAACACTTCGAGTTTTTCAGGTGCACTCATGGATCCGGAAACATCTATTAAAAACACAAAATTTGAATTAGGTAGCTCATTTACGGGAATTGTTTTCCCTTTCATACCTACTCTCAATAAATGATGCTCAGTGTTCCAAGGGCAAACGGAAATTTCCGAATTTAGTCCAACATTTTCATTTTCGGTAGGTTCAGGATAATTAAAAGTGAAATAATTAATAAATTCTTCGATTCGAACCGCTGCTTTTGGAGGCAACTGACCCAAATTCATAAATCGGCGCATATTGGCATAAGCACCACCATCGGCATCCACCGAAAATGTTGAAATAGCTTGGTCGCTTACTTTGATAAATTGATTTTCATCGTAATCCTTGTATTTCTCGGTTGGCTGTTCTTCTTTCATATAGTCCGACATATAATTACCCGAAAGACCACCAAAATCTGAATTACAAGACATTAGCAAAACAAAAGCACACGTAAATGATAACAGTTTAAAAGGAGTTTTCATAATTTGTAGAAAATAATGTTTTTATAAATAAATGATTATTGATGTGTATGATGATTATTGATGCGCCAATGTTGCATAAACTCAAAAAAAAAATAGTTCGAATTTATTCTAATACAATCTAGATAATATAGCACCCAATTTAATATTTTTCAATAATTATTCAAAAAATAGCAGCACAAAACGAACATTTCCACCTACTTTTGTATTTTAATTAATAAAACCCAATTTGTATTCGATATATCAATGAAAAATTTATTGCTTATAATCCTGTTTATTGCTTCAATTTCTGTTTTTGCTAATCCTAAACATACCGTAAGTGGCACTATTACTGATGCTTCAACAGGCGAAAGTCTAATTGGAGCTGGCGTTACCATAAAGGAACTTCCCGGCTTAGGGGCAAGTACCAATGGGTATGGCTATTTTTCACTGACTTTAGCACACGGAAACTACACGCTTATTGTGTCGTACATTGGCTACAAACAATACACGCAAGCACTCGACCTATCGGCCAATAAAATGCTAAAAATAAAACTCGAACCCAACTCGCAACAGCTTGACGAAGTTGAAATTATGGCTGTACGTAAAAACAACAACATTACATCGACCGAAATGGGTGTTGAAAAACTCGAAATGAAAGAGATTGCCAAAATACCTGTGCTTTTTGGCGAAGCCGATATAATGAAAACCCTAAAACTCACTCCAGGAATAAAATCGGTAGGCGAAGGTAGCGGTGGTATGTATGTACGTGGTGGCAATAACTCGCAAAATCTAATATTGCTCGACGAGGCTACGGTGTACAATGCCGACCATTTGCTGGGTTTTTTCTCCACTTTCAATAGCGATGCCATTAAGGATGTGCAAATGTTTAAAGGCACTGCACCAGCCGAATATGGCGGACGAACTTCGAGTGTACTCGATATAAAAATGAATGATGGCAATAATCAACAATACCATGTTGGAGGTGGTTTGGGGCTTATTTCGTCGCGCTTAAATGCTGAAGGTCCTATCCAAAAAGGAAAAAGTTCGTTTCTGGTTTCTGCACGCCGTACTTATGCCGATTTGTTTCTAAAACTTTCGCCCGATTCGCTAATAAATGGCAATCAGCTTTATTTTTACGACCTGAATGCCAAACTCAATTACACCATCGACGACCGCAACCGACTGTATCTTTCAGGCTATTTTGGGCGCGATGTATTTAAGTTTCAGGATCGTTTTGGTATCGACTGGGGAAATATAACGGGTACACTGCGCTGGAATCATATTTGGAATGAACGTTTGTTTAGCAATACATCACTTATTTATTCGGACTATAGCTATAAAATTAATATTGAGCAAGATGCTGGTTTTAGTCTCACATCCATTATCCGAAATTGGAATCTGAAACATGAGTTTCAGCTTTTTATGAACGAGAAAAACACGCTGGCCTTTGGTGTAAATTCAATTTATCACAAAATTATTCCAGGACAATTGGAACTTACCGACGAAGCTGCTATTAACCCCGTAACGTTGCAGGAAAAATTTGCTGTGGACAATGGTGTGTATATCAGCAATGTATGGAAACCGACTTATAACCTGAATATTAACTATGGATTGCGACTATCGGCGTACCATCTTTTTGGTCCGGGCGACTTTTTTAGCTATACGAGCAACGAAGTGACAAGCACAAATACAGTGGCAAAAGGAAAAATTGTACAATCTTATTTCAACCTGGAGCCTCGGCTGAATATATCGTACATTATAAACCAAAGTAATTCGCTCAAAGCAAGTTATACACGCAATACACAAAATTTGCATCTCATTTCTAATTCTACTTCCTCCACTCCCACCGATATTTGGATTTCGTCGAGCAATAACGTAAAGCCCGAAATTGGCGATCAGTTGGCACTGGGCTATTTCACAAATTTTGCCGACGACACCTATCAACTAAGTGGCGAAACCTATTATCGATGGATGCAAAATCAAATTGACTTGCGTAATGGTGCCAATATTAATGCGAACGATAAAATTGAAGGCGAGTTGCTTTTTGGAAAAGGACGTGCGTATGGAATTGAATTATTGCTAAAAAAGAAATATGGTAAACTTAATGGTTGGATTGGCTACACTTGGTCACGCACCGAACGATTAATTGATGGAATTAACAACAATAATTGGTATCCAGCCCGCCAGGATATCACGCATGATGTGTCGGTAGTAGCAATTTACGATTTGAGCAAAAAATGGTCACTTTCGGCTTCGTGGGTTTACAATACGGGCAATGCAGTTACTTTTCCGAGCGGAAAATACCAATTGAATGGCGTTACACAATACTATTACACCGAACGTAATGGTTATCGCATGCCCGATTATCACCGACTGGATGTGAGTGCAACCCTAAATATGAAAAAAACGAAACGTTTCGAAAGCAGTCTGAATTTCTCAGTTTACAATGCTTACGGACATAAAAACCCATTCTCAATTGATTTTGAACAAGATGCCGACGACCCAACAAAAACAAATGCTGTAATGACGTACTTGTTTACATACGTGCCGTCAATAACTTATAATTTTAAATTTTGATAAGCAAAAAATACTGCCCCAAGCCCCTAAAGGGGATGTTGATTAGTACTGAAAGGTATTTTCTTTAAGCCCCTTTAGGGGTTTGGGGCAATAAAGCAAATAATTTTCTAAAACATGAGACAAATATTATTATATTTATTTATAATTCTAATTCTTGCTTCTTGCACGCAAGTAATTGATATTTCAACTAATGCTCCTATGCCACAATTGGTGGTAGAATCAAGCATTGCGTTAAACGAATATGCCAAAGTAATGCTCACTAAATCAATAACTTTAAGTGAGTCGAACAATTTTAAAAAGGTTACTAATGCAGTCGTAAAAATGACCGATAACAGTGGAAATACCGAAATGCTGACCGAGATATCGAATGGAATTTATGTATCAAAAACAATGAAAGGTGAAGTAGGTAAAACTTATTCGTTGCGCATCGAAAGCGAAGGTAAAACGGTAACTGCGCTTAGTAAAATACCGCCTATCATTCCTATTGATTCATTTACAGTTATCAATTCCATTTTCCCAGGTGGTGGACCTCCACGTGGCAATCAACCCGCCCCATTTTACGAGGTTAATATCAAATATACCGACCCTGCTGACCAACAAAATTTTTACCGCATTATAACTTATTACAATGGAGAAATTCAGTCGCGAAATAATATTTTCGACGACAGATTTAACAACGGAAAACAAACTGAGGCCAACCTGATAATTTTCAAAGATTCGGCCAAAATGGGCGACACCATACGCATTGAAATGCTTTGTATTGATAAACCAGTGTTTAACTATTTCCAAAGTATGGGTTCTGCAGGAGGGCCTCGCGGTTCGTCAAGCCCAGCAAACCCCTACACCAACCTCAATGGTGCTATTCTGGGCTATTTCAGTGCTCACACGGTGGAACGGAGAGAATGGGTGCTGAAATAAACAACAAACGGCAGAAATTTAGATTTCTGCCGTTTGTTGTTTATTCAAAAAGTGAAGATATTTCTGTTTTAAGTATTGGTAAATGTCGCACAATTATTCCCCAAACTATCTCATTATCAATTTTATCGTAACCATGAATTACTCTATTACGCATATTGATAATTTGCTTTTTACTTGTAATTTGTATAGTTTGATCTATTTTGTCAATACGATTTAATGCTTCACCAATAATCTCAAACTCTCTTTCTATAGCTCTTCGTAGCATTTTATTTGCTTGGAATTGATTGAAATCGCGCTTTTCTCCTAAATAATTTTCAATTGAATTTATTGATTCATAAATATCGTAAAAGTATTTTTTGATTTCAATTTCCATAAAGAAGAGTTTTCGTTTTGTTTACCGATTCAATAAAATATGGATTTGAAAGTGATTTTTCAGTAACTAAATCAACCGATCGGGCGAATAAAATTTCAAATGCTTCAGCCAATTCAAAATAAGTATCGGCATAATCAGCATAATCCATTTTATTGAAATTAATTAACAAATCTACATCACTATCATCATTAAATTTATCTGTACAAATTGAACCAAAAGCATATAAACTACTAACATTATGATTTAAACATAATGATTTGATTGAGTTCATATTGTCCAATATTAAATTTTGCATAACAATTTTTTTTGCAAAGATAAATAATTTTTCAAAAACATCTAATTACTATTTCCGTAGACTTTTATTCTTAAACGTCGACACATCAATAACATCCTGATTGTCATTATCAAAGCTTATAACTACACTATCGCCAATAGCAGTCAGCGGAAAATCGTTTGATAGTTGCGATGAACCTAAAAACACTTTCGACATGCTTTTAATGGTGAAATAATAATATGTATTTCCGTTTTTAACATCGCCACTTATGCGCGCTATAACCGAATTTATTAGTTGTTTCTCGGTCTTACTTTTGGCACTTATCTTATTGCCAGTAGTGTTAAAAGCATTTTTATATGCCATTAATGTTTCGCGTAAGGTATTGCCTACACCCACAATGGTATAATCCTCAATGGCAACCATTGCATACATTTTTACCAAGCCGCCATTATCCTTTAAACTCATTACATAAGTTGGTATGTTGTTGATATTGTACGGAATAGGTAGCGTTGCCGTAAAACGTTTTTCCTGCACTTTGCCAATTGCTGAGTTTTGAGCTGCAAACTCGGTAGCTCCACTTTGGCGGTACCAAACTGCCTTTTTAGTTCGTGTATTAACCAATACAAAACCTACTGTCGATTCGTCGGCACCAACCGAAGTAAGACCGGTGTACCAATACGCTTCGTTGTCATTACCATACACAAGCGACATTTTTTCGGTAATTTGCAATTTGTCTTTGTTAGAGAAATTCCAAAATCCATGAACATATTCGCCCCAGTTATTAAGCTGTGTTTCAATAAATTCGGCAGGCTGAATGCGATCAACCCATGCTGGAGCTTTATCAATACTATATTCCTTAATATCACCCGTTTGGGCATTTAATACCACTACAGCTTGGGCTTCTTCGCCAGCAAAACCAATGGTTCTGCTGTATTTTGTTACCACCCAATATGGTACACCCGCATCGTCAATTTCGAACGAATAATCGGTCATACCTACATTAAAATAACCACTAAAATACAAATAGCGTTTTAGATTTTGAAGCAGATATCCCTCTGATTGGTATTTAATGTATACTTTTTGACCATTCACTTCCTGAACCAATTTCACATCGCGCTCATTACAAGCATTTACCATTACATAACCATTGGTTCCTTGTAGGTTATTTACCCATTTAAAAAATCCGGAATGCAACAATGGAGCCACCCAATACAAGTCATTACCCACTTTTTGGATATTAAATTCACCCAAATAAACCTGACTTCCCAATGCAGATTGTGACCCCAGCACTTTGTCGCCAAGAATTTCAGCAAGTTTTTGATCTACTACCCTGATTTTATCCAACGAGATTGGTAACATATTCTTCGATAAGTCTTTACCAGTTTCGATACTGCCAATTAAACTGCGGTATTTTTCGGTTCTGAAAATGGCCCAAGTAGTAACAGTAGGTACTACAGTTATGTATAAAAATAAAACCAACAATAAAATAAGCGGAATTTTTAAACCTTTAAAATTTGAAAACTGAGGCAATTGCTGCGAATTACCTAAATTCTGAATTTTATCAAACGAATTAAGTAAAATCCAACCCACTATCAGAAACATCAGCAAAATAGGTAGGCTTAAAAACCGATAATGCAATACTGGCATATACACATAAAGTGCCACTACAAATGCAATTAATAATAAAAACACATTTCTTAGTTTTTTCATAACAATCTGTTTTTTAGTCATTTATAATTCATTTAATTTTAATTTTACGCGTTTTATCAAACCAATAAAGCGATTCCTTAATTGCCGTTTCAATTTTTGTAGTTGGCATCCGAAGAACCTTACGTGCTTTATCATTACCATAGTATTCGCAAATTGTGAGTTGATCGATGTTTCTGCTACAAATTTCTGTCTTAATTCTGAAGAAACGGAGCATGTCACCCAAGTTTGCAACAAACACCAGTAGTAAATCAGGCAATAATATTATTCTCTGACGATAATCTCCTACTCTACTCTGAATTTCGTAAAACTCTTTAAATGTGAGATTTACGCCCGCTGCCAAATAGCGTTCGCCATTTTTACCTTCGGTAAGAGCATTGCAAACGGCAGAAGCAACATCCGACGCAGCCACAAAATTTTTACCTCCATTGGGCACAAACATCCACTTTTTACGATATCCCATCAAAATCAATTTCCCGGAACTTGGTTTTACATCATAAGCACCAATCATAAAACTTGGATTGATTATAATATAATGATTATCAGTGTTTTTAGCTGCATTTACAATTAAATTCTCTGCGGCCAACTTACTTTGAGCATAATAGGATTCAGTAAATGGAAATTCGATACCTGCATGCTCATCCGAAAGGTGGTGAATAGTTCCATATCCAATGGTATTCGCAGAACTTACAAAAACTATATTTTTGATATTCAGCTTATTAGCTACGGCAATAAGTAAAGCAGTTGCTTTTACATTTACCTGCTCATAATCCCTGTAATTCAATAGATTTGTGGCTGTTACAGCTGCAATATGTATAATAGCATCGCAGTTTTGAGCCGCCGATCGCAGTGTTTCCTCGTTCGTAAAATTACCATCTACAACTGTTACTTTCGAAATATCAAAATAAATACGCTGCCTGCTTCGCACAACAATGTTTACATCGTGTTGCAATGCCAATAGTTGCATTACCACATGATGACCCAATAATCCATTTGCACCCGTAACAAGAATTTTCATATCACCATTTCTCTTTTCTGTCGTCTATCGTCAGTTGTCGATAAAATTACACCGGTACTTCCATAACTAACAATTTTGTACCAACGAAAGTTTTTATTTCAATTTCCGAAACTTCCGAAATTCCTATTCCATCTCTTTTGTTCAGTTTACTGCCAGCAATTACTGCATCGCCTTCAATTACAAATACATACACGCCCGATTCAGGTCGGTGAAGTTGATAGCTTCCCTCCCACTCCGTTGTGAAATTACCGAGCGAAAACCAAGCTTGTTGATGTATCCAAACCCCCTGATCCGTAGCCGAAGGCGAAAGTATTTGATACAATTCATTTTCTTTTTCGAGCTCCGTAATGGATATTTGTTCGTAGCGTGGTATTACATTTTTAGTGTCCGGAAAAACCCAAATTTGTAACAACGACAAAGATAGGTTATTTTCGGCATTAAATTCACTGTGGTAAATTCCAGTTCCGGCACTCATTACTTGTATTTCGCCAGCTGTAATGGTTCCACTGTTTCCCATACTATCTTTGTGCTCCACAGTGCCACTAAGCGGAATGGTGATAATTTCCATATTATCGTGTGGATGCATTCCAAAACCTTTTCCTGCAGCAATCCAGTCGTCGTTGAGTACCCTTAGCATGCCAAAATGCATACGCTCAGGATTGTAGTAATTGGCAAAACTAAATGTGTGATTCGTTTTGAGCCAACCGTGGTCGGCATTTCCGCGCGTAGCGGATTTATGTAAAATAGTTTTCATTTTTTGGATAAATAATTTATATGTTAAAACATGTAAATTGAAACAAAGTTCATTGAAAGCATAATTTTGATCATTAAACTAGTATATTTATAACTCTAAACGTATGCCCAAATGGATACTAAGAAACCACGAAATCAACTACCTAATGCTTATGGATTATAGCAAAATTAAACAGCAGTTTAACACCTTGTAATAATTACATAATTAATTTATACACAATTATATACAAGTCGATAAATATTTTATTATATTTGGCGCTTCTTTGTTTATATTAGCTTGTTGACAATTATATGTGAATTTTAAAACTTAATAAACTGAATACATGGAAGCTATTCATTTAAATTTAGTTATATGTATTTTTCATTTATTTTAAAACACAAACTAACTTGCCCTTATTCGAAGTAATTAATGATTTGTTTTTCACTACTTACTTAAAAAAATCATTGTAAAATAAAATTACATTTATATGAAAGCAAATAAATCAAATAACAACAAAGAAAATTCTGATTACGATTTAGGTAAGACCATTCTCAACTTTCCAGTTGTAGGTATTGGAGCCTCGGCAGGTGGGCTCGAAGCATTGCAGGAATTTTTTAAAAATATAACTCCAACACCCGATGTAGCATTTGTGGTTATTCAACACCTATCGCCCGATTACAAAAGCTATATGAACGAGCTACTTTCGCGTTATACTTCTATCAAAATTGAGATTGTAACCGACGGAATGGCTCTGAAAGCCAATCATATTTACTTAATTCCGCCCAAAATGAATATGACCATTTTTCATGGCGTATTGTATTTGAATGAGTTAAGCGCTACCCGTACATTAAATTTGCCCATCGATATTTTTTTCCGCTCATTAGCCAAGGACCAAGAGAAAAACGCAGTGGGAATCATTCTTTCGGGTGCTGGTAGCGATGGTACGTTGGGCATTAAAGCCATTAAAGAATTTGGTGGCATGACCATGGCGCAGGACGATGAGTCGGCCAAGTTCGAAAGTATGCCACACAGCTCCATATCAACAGGTATGGTGGATATTATCAGACCTCCCAAGCAATTGGCCGAAGAGCTAATCAACTATATAAAACACCCATTTGTAAAAGAAAAACGAAGAATAGAAACCATTTTAGCAGGTGAACAGAGTCAACTTTCTAAAGTCATTTCTATTTTAAGCGAAACCAAAAATGTCGATTTTTCGTGTTACAAAGAAAACACCATAATTCGCCGGTTGGAGAAACGAATTAGCATTAATCGGTTCGAAAAAATTGAAGATTACATCAAGTTTTTGCTAAACAACAGCAAGGAAATCAATATATTATTCAACGAGCTATTGATTGGAGTTACCCGCTTCTTCAGAGACGAAGCAGCATTTAACAGCCTTAAAAGTCAGGTCATTTCCAAAATTATCGAATCTGCGCCATCCAACAAAGAAATTCGTGTATGGGTGGCAGCCTGTTCAACCGGCGAAGAAGCCTATTCGTTAGCCATTCTGTTTAAAGAGTGTATGGCCGAGTACAATGCCAATAGAGAAGTAAAAATATTTGCTACCGATTTAGATAAAAATTCATTGGAATTTGCATCTACTGGGTTTTACCCCGATAATATTGTTGCCGATGTTTCAGCAGAGCGAATTGCAAAGTATTTTTCTAAAAAAGAGGGTGGCTATCAAATTAATGAAAACATACGATCGATGATTGTTTTTGCTCGGCAAAATATTATCAATGACCCACCATTCTCTAAATTAGACCTTGTTTCGTGCCGCAATTTTCTAATATATGTGAATCCTGATACCCAGCAGAAGATATTCTCCTTATTCAGTATGGCACTAAACGACAATGGTCATCTGTTTTTGGGCTCAAGCGAATCGCTGGGAAATATGTCCGAAGGATTTAAAACCATTGATACAAAGTCGAAAATTTTCCAAAAACAATCCAACTACAAACCAGTGGTTCAACAAGGATTAAAAAGATCGTCGGAGTACAAAAACTACCCCGAATTATTGCACGCCAGTTCGTTGATGAAAACACCAAAAGGGAAAAACCGCTTTTTAGAGATCATGTTCGATCAGATTATGGTTGATTACCTGCCACCATCGGTAGTTATCGACGAAAATTACGATATATTGCACACTATCAATGATGTAAACGGTTACTTAAGCATTCCTTCAGGACAAATTACCATTAACCTGCTCAAAATGCTTTCGAAAGAAAATTCGGTATTTGTGAGCAGTCTTATTCGTCGTGCAGCAAAAAGTAACGATGAATTAATAATTGATAATATTGAATCGAAAATCATAGGTAAACAACTAAGTTTATCTTGCAAAAAAATTGTAGATAAACTAAACAATTGTTGCTATTACCTTATTTCGTTCAACGAAAAAGATATACAATCGCCTGCAAAAAGACCTGCAAAATCGAGCAAACTCAATGTGGAAATGCATTACAATGAGCGCATTGATGAGTTGGAAAAAGAGTTGCAGTTGAAAAGCGAAAGTCTCCAAGCTACAGTGGAAGAGTTGGAAACAAGTAATGAAGAACTACAATCGTCCAACGAGGAATTAATAGCCTCGAACGAAGAGCTGCAAAGTACCAACGAAGAGCTGCAATCGGTAAACGAAGAGCTGTACACGGTAAATTCTGAGCATATTCGCAAAATAGAGGAGCTTACCGAGTTGACTTCGGATGTTGAAAACTTACTAAAGAATACACAAATTGGTACGTTGTATCTCGATCAGCACCTGATAATCCGGAAGGTGAACGATGTAGCAAGTCAACTTACCAATATTATTTCATCCGATGTCGGTCGCCCATTACAACATTTGTCTCTCAACAATTTCGATGCTGATTTATTGGCAGAAATTGAAGAAGTATCCAGTAATTTACGGTCATTAGAAAAAGAGATACAAGTTAATAAGGAAAAATGGTATTTAATGAGTATATATCCTTACCGTACTATTGATAATGCTGTGGAAGGTATTATTGTGACGTTTGTAAACATCACCAAACTTAAGAACGAAGAAAAATTAAAGTTCGATATTGAAACACGCTATCGTTCTTATATCGAAGTTTCTGGTCAAATAGGATGGGTTACCAACGCCAAAGGCGAAATTGAAGAAGATGTGCCTTCATTTCGAAAATTTACGGGTCAAACTTATGATGAGGTCAAAGGAAATGGTTGGGCGAAAGCGCTCCATCCTGATGATCTTGAACGAACCTTCGAGGTGTGGAATAATGCTGTACTCAAAAAAATCCCTTACGAAACCGAATACCGCATGCTCCGGCACGATGGTGTTTACCGTTACTTGTTGGCTCGTGGTTTTCCAGTTTTTAACGACGACAAAAGTATTTTAGAGTGGGTGGGAACCTGTATCGACATTACTGAACGAAAAATAAACGAAGAGAAACTAATTCGAAGTGCACAAGATCTTAATAGAGCACAAGAAATTACTCACGTAGGCAGTTGGTACCTCGATATAGCCACCAACAAGGTGGTTTGGACTGAAGAACTCTATAAAATGTATGGATTCGACCCATCGCTTCCACCGCCACCATACACCGAACATCAGAAGTTGTTTACTCCCGAAAGTTGGGAGTTACTCTCTTCGTCGTTAGCTAATACCCGTGAAACAGGCATTCCGTACGAGTTGGAACTAAAAACATTGCGTATAGATGGCAGTAATGGTTGGATGTGGGTGCGTGGCGAAGCTGTAAAGGATAACGAGAGTAAAATTATCGGACTTTGGGGGGCAGCCCAGGATATCACCGAACGAAAACGCGTGGAAAGAGCATTGGAAATGGGTGGCATGTCGTGGTGGGAATGGGATGTGGAGCAGAATATTGTAAAAACAGGCGAAGCAAAACACGCCATGCTCGGCTATACCAAAGATGAAATTGCACCTGGCTACGAAGGATATACCAATCTCATACATCCCGATGATTATCCAAAAGCAATGAAAGCCATGATGGATCATTTGCAAGGCAAAGCCAAGCATTATGTGGTAAAATATCGTATAAGGCATAAAAATGGCAACTACCTTTGGTACATGGATAAAGGTGGTATTGTATCGCGAACCGAAAGTGGCAAACCCAATATGTTAGTAGGTATTGTAATGAACATTACGGATGAAGTAGCAGAATAAACTGACAGATTATTTAAGTAAAAAATGAAGGTATGGACAACAATTCGGAAAAACTAAGAGCCCAAGCCAAAGAAGAACTCAGGCAAGGTAAAATAATCGACACTTCTCTGTACGAAACCGACATGAAAGTATTGGTCGAAGAACTGTCTATTTATCAAATAGAATTGGAACACCAGAATCAGGAACTCATGCTGTCGCAAGAACATTTGCAGCAAAGCAATAACCGCTACCTCGATTTGTTCGATAATGCTCCTGTGGGCTATTTAATTGTTGACTCTACAGGTATTATTAAAGATATAAACCAGACTGCGTGTGTGTTGCTCGAAAACAGCAAAACACAATTCATTGATACAAAAATAAGTAAACTCATTCACCCCGATTATCAGGATATTTATTTCCTATATTTCCGAACATTAATCCATCAGAAACATAATCAACCCTGCGACATTAAACTCCGAAAAGCAAATAATAGCTTTTTTTATGGACGCATTCAGGGAGTTTGTCAGACCTCGGAAATTGACAGTGATCCTGAATTTCGATTAGCCATAAGCGATATTTCCAGTCAAAAAGAAATGGAAATTAAGCTGCTGGCAGCAAAAGAACTTACCGAACAAAGCGAAAAGCAGCATCGAACCATACTCCAAACTGCTATGGATGGTTATTGGTTGGTTGATTTGGATGGTAAATTTTTGGAAGTGAATGATGCCT
>Ga0247839_1000694_pt1 | contig 58855 bp, 48 predicted proteins | sample LaCruzMarch2015__6_FD_192405 | JGI IMG/M metagenome (GOLD analysis project Ga0247839, IMG submission 192405) | Freshwater microbial communities from meromictic Lake La Cruz, Castile-La Mancha, Spain - LaCruzMarch2015_16m | ecosystem: Environmental > Aquatic > Freshwater > Lake | place: Spain...
AATCGTTTTATAACCAAAAACGAAGACATTCGACATTAGGCAATATTTCGCCTGTAGAATATGAAGCAAGGTTAAAAAATCTAAACAATGTCTCTAACTAATTGTTGCAGAAAACTAGACCATTACATACCTGTTCTTACTACTACAGTACTCAAAGATTCAACTGGTAATAAATTTAGAGGAGAGTTATCCACCCTAGAATATTTATTTAAATTCTTAGATGCATATGATTTTGCCAGTGAGGGTGCAGAAGAAATTCAAGAAGAAAATAAATCACTCATTAATGCTTCTGTTCTTGGTTTGATTTTTGAAAAAATCAATGGTTATAAAGATGGATCATTTTTCACACCCGGCTTTATTACTATGTACATGAGCCGTGAAACAATTCGCAAAGCAGTAGTGCAAAAATTCAATGAGGTTAAAGGTTGGAAATGCGAAACAATTGAAAATATTTATAACCAAATTGAAGACCGAAAAGAAGCTAATGACATTATAAATAGCCTAAAAATATGTGATCCAGCTGTAGGGTCAGGTCATTTTTTAGTGTCAGCATTGAATGAATTAATCTCTATCAAAAGTGATTTAAAGGTGTTGTTGGATCAAGATGGAAAAAGATTAAAAGAATATCAAGTTATGGTGGTAAATGATGAGTTAATCATATTTGATGAAGATGGTGATTTTTTTGAATACAAACCATCAAATAATGAAAGCCAACGAGTACAGGTTGCTTTATTTAATGAGAAACAAACAATCATTGAAAACTGTTTGTTTGGTGTAGATATTAATCCAAATTCTGTAAAAATATGCCGTTTAAGACTATGGATTGAGTTGCTTAAAAATGCTTACTATAAAAATAGTGAAGAGTTAGAAACACTGCCGAATATTGACATCAACATTAAATGCGGAAACTCATTAATTAGTCGTTTTGAGCTAAATTCAGATATAAAAGAAGCACTCAAAAAATCAAAAATAACTATTAGTAGTTATAAAAAGGCAGTAGATACATATCGCAATGCCAACAATAAAGAGCAGAAGCGAGAGATGGAAAAATTAATTGAGGATATCAAAAATAATTTCAGAATCGAAATATATAGCAATGATCCTAAAATCAAAAAATTAGACCGATTAAAAAATGAATATGGATACTTATCAGGACAATCATCTTTATTTGATGAAACAGTGAAAGAGAGAAAATTAAGAAAACAAAAGATTGTTGATTTACAAACTGAAATTAATAAGATTGGCTCTGAAATTGAACTGATCAAAAGCAATAAAATTTATCAAAATGCATTTGAATGGAGATTTGAGTTTCCTGAGATACTGAATAATAGTGGCGAATTTACAGGCTTTGACATTGTAATTGGCAACCCTCCATATTTTAAAGAATACACCAATAGAACTGATTTTGAAGGTATACCTTACTATCAAGGAAAAATGGATATTTGGTATTCATTTGCTTGCAGAGGTATAGATTTATTAAAACCTGACGGACATCTAGCCTTTATAGCTACAAATAATTGGACTACGAGTTCTGGTGCATCTCTTTTAAGAAACAAAATTATCAGAGAAACCCAAATTGAATCTTTAATAGATTTTTCAACTTACATGGTTTTCGATTCAGCAGCCATCCAAACAATGATTATTCAAATTAAAAAGAATTCTGAAAAAGATAAATACCAATTGGATTTTAGAAGATTTATAAGTAATAAAGTAGATATGCAAGATGCGAAAAAGCTTTTATCTAAAATAAATTCAGACAAAATTGAATTTATTTTAGCAATGTTACGAAGAGAAGATTATGTAGATAGTTTTTTAGTTTTTGGTAACAATGAAGAGAATAAATTACTTGCAAAGATAAAAAATAAGCTAAATTTTAATTTATATGATGGAGAGGTAATACAAGGGATTGTTTCACCTCAAGATTTTTTAAATAAAAAAAATGCATTAAAAATTAACAAACCCTCACAAGCTGGTGTAGGTATATTTGTATTAACTGATTCAGAGAAAGAATCATTACAACTAACTAATGATGAACTTGGCTTAATAAAGCCTTTATATACTACCAATGAGATGGCGCGCTATTCCCTTACTAATACAAATAACTCATGGATTATTTACACTGATTCTGAATTCAAAGAATCGGACTCAATGGACTCCTACCCTAACCTAAAATCTCATCTTGATAAATTCAATACAATTATTACTTCTGACAATAAGCCCTATGGTTTGCATAGGAGTAGAAATAAAGATTTTTTTATTGGCGACAAAATTATCAGTTTAAGAAAAGCAACAACTCCAACTTTTACATTTACATCTTGTGATTGCTATGTATCTCAAACTTTTAACATCATAAAAAGCAATAGAATAAATTTGAAATACCTAACTGGTTTATTAAATTCTGATCTGATTCGGTATTGGCTAAAAAATAAAGGAAAAATGCAGGGGGATTTATACCAAGTAGATAAAGAACCATTATTAGAAATTCCAATTTATCTGCATGGAAATCCATGTCAATTGGCAAATTTGGTTGATAAGGTCATAGACACAATAAAACAAGGTGGGGAAATAAGCGATTTAGAATCAAGTATTAATATATTGGTATGTAAATATTATGACTTAGAATATTCAGAATTTCAGCACATCACAAATAACAACCTAGTAACTAAAGATTATTACGACAATTTTTTAATAAATTAATATTGCACTTCAAAAAACCGTTGTTTAACGATTGTTAAAATAAAGCTTCAGGTCACAGATAATGATACTAAGAAAAGGTAAATCAAAAGCTATTCTAGAAGCTTCTTTAGATGCTGCATTGTTAGCAGTAGAGGTTTATAACAAACCTAGAACAACATTTCGTTCTCAAGCATATATAACTTTAATGATTATGGCTTGGACTAGGCTATTACATGCTTACTTCAATAATAGTATCGGTGATAAGTATTACTATAAAGATAAAGAGAAGCCAAATAGATATGCTGTTATTGACGGTGATAAAAAAGCTTGGGAATTAACTGAGTGCATTAAACAATATAAAAAACTTTCAGAACCTGTTAAGAAAAACTTAGAGTTTTTTATAAAAATCCGTAACAAAATTGAGCATCGCCACATTGATCCAAAAGAAGTAGATGTTTCAATTTTTGGTGAATGTCAGTCAATGCTATTCAATTATGAAAATACTTTAATTCAGCTTTTTGGTAGCACCTATTCAATAAATGAATCCTTAGTTTACAGCCTACAATTTTCTCAACTTAGAACAACTGGACAACAAAAATCAGGAAAGTCTGTGTTATCAAAAGATACATCTGAAATTCTAAGTTATATACAAAAATTTAAAGCTACACTTGGTGATGAAGTTTATTCATCTCAGGAATTCAGTATAAAGCTTTTGCAAATCCCAAAAGTTTCAAACAATGATCGCGATACTCCAGCAATGGAGTTTGTAAGATGGGATACATTAAATGATGCAGATAAAAAAGATGCCTACGAAAAAATTACTACAATTATTAAAGATAAAAAAATAATTACAGAAGCTGCAAATGTTAAAAGATTAAAACCAGGTCAAGTCGTAACTAAAGTAAATGAGTTAGTACCAGCTACAAAAATTAAGATTTCTACTCACATTGCATTATGGAGAATTTTTTCAATCCGACCTGAAAATAATGCTGAAGATCCATTTGAAACGAACACCGAATTTTGTATATATGACGAAACTCATACAGATTATGTTTATGAGCCTGTGTGGATTGATTTCATTGTTCATTTACTGCAATCTCAGCAATTAACACTTGAGCAGATTAAATTGCATGAATCTAAAAAAGAAAAACTTGATATTGAAAAATACAAACTAAATTGAATGCATCTAATTAAGAACAAAAAAGGAATAGCTTTGAAAACTAACTACATATTGATTGACCTTGAGAATGTCCAACCAAAGAATTTAGAGATTCTTAAAGGACACGACTTTAAGGTTATTGTATTTGTAGGCTCTAAACAAATGAAAATATCAATTGATTTAGCAGTAGCAATGCAAAGTCTAGGTTCTACGGCAGAATATATAAAAATAGATGGTGATGGTCCAAATGCACTAGATTTTCATATTGCATTCTATATAGGACAAATATCAGCAGTAGATAATAATTGTTACTTTCACATAATCTCTAAAGATTCAGGTTTTGATCCTTTGATTAGGCATTTAAAAACCAAGAAAATTTATGCCCAAAGAGAAAAAGATATTACTGAAATACCACTGCTAAAAATATCAAATTCAAAATCACCAATTGAAAGAGTAGATGCAATTGTTGAATTTCTTCAATCTCGTGGTAATTCTAAACCAAGAACAGTAACAACTCTTTCTAATTCGATCAATTCGCTATTTATGAAAAAGCTTGAAACAGAAGAGTTAGCTGGTTTAGTTGGAGAATTAATTAAAAGAAAAGTTGTTGTTAAAAACGGTAATAAGGTGAGCTATCACATTCCGACTGTATCACTAAACTCTTAATCTATTAAAAGTTAACATATGAGAAGAGCTCACCTTCTGTGGTACTGGCTTTTTTACAACAATACTACAAGGCTTTAAATTGTACTTTTGCACAAAGTAACGTAGGGTTGAGTCCCGACCAACCTAATTGTCTTAAATGGGTTTCCCGACCAACCTAATTGTCTCCCGACCAACCTAATTATCTTAAATCAATAAATCATCAATTCCTAAACTATTCCTCTGCAGTTGCGTTGATCTTATGAATACTTAAATCAGCACCGTTATACTCATCTTCAACATCCATCCGAATGCCAATTGTTTTTTTCAAAACACCATAAACAACGGTGCCGCCTATCAGTGCAATTACAACGCCTAAACCAGTACCAAGTAATTGCGATATTAAACTCACGCCACCAATGCCGCCTAATGATTTTGCACCAAATATGCCTGCTGCAATGCCGCCCCATGCGCCACATAAGCCATGTAAAGGCCACACTCCCAAAACGTCATCAATTTTTAGGCGATTTTGCGTTAAGGTAAACGCCCATACAAATATTGCACCAGCAACTGCGCCCGTTGCCAAAGCGCCTAGTGGATGCATAATGTCTGACCCTGCACATACCGCCACCAAACCTGCTAACGGGCCATTGTGTACAAACCCAGGGTCGTTTTTACCCAAAACTAACGCTGCTAAGGTACCGCCTACTAAGGCCATGAGTGAGTTCACTGCCACTAAGCCTGATATACCTTGTATGGCTTGTGCAGACATCACATTAAAACCGAACCAGCCTACTGTAAGTATCCAAGCCCCAAGTGCTAAAAACGGGATGTTTGAAGGCGGGTAAGCATGAAGGCTACCATCTTTTGCGTATCGGCCTGTACGCGCACCCAATAAAACCACTGCGGCTAAAGCGATCCAACCTCCCATTGCATGCACCACGACTGACCCAGCAAAATCGTGAAACGACGCCCCAAAGTTTGCAAGCAACCAATCTTGAAAGCCATAATGCTTGTTCCAAGCGATGCCTTCAAAAAATGGATAAATAAAACCAACGACTAAAAATGTTGCAGCAACTTGCGGGTTAAACTTTGCACGCTCTGCAATGCCGCCAGATACAATCGCAGGGATTGCTGCGGCAAAAGTCAGCAAGAAGAAAAATTTAACTAAATCGTAGCCATTTTTAGCAGACAAGACTTCTGCGCCACTAAAAAAACTCACGCCATAAGCCACGCTATAACCAATAAAAAAGTAAGCCATAGTAGAAATCGAAAAATCCACCATAATCTTAACTAAGGCGTTGACTTGATTTTTACTACGGACTGTACCTAACTCTAAAAACGCAAAGCCTGCATGCATTGCAAGCACCATAATAGCGCCTAACAATACAAATAAAACATCATTAGCCGAAACTAAAGTCTCCATTACTGCTCTCCCCAAACAAACATTTTAATTTTTAATTATTATAAAACTGGCTTTAAATCAACACTAAAGACGCACTTTACTAAGCAAAATTTAGGCCACTTACTTGAGTGTTGATTTTAAAAGGATTTTATAAAACAGGGTGAAAACTATGCACCAAACATGAGCTTACATAAGTGCGCTGCACTTAATTTGTGCAATTTTAGTTTGGTGTAACTATTATTAACTAGAAATACTGTTAAGTATAAAGCCTGTTAAGTAGCAATATTGACTGGTGCTTACAGCATGCTCACAGTATTCGAATTGAGCACAAATTTATCTGCATCTGGATTGCCCGACCAAAAATGAAAAAACTCTCGCACCACCACCAAAAACAAACGGCGGTTTTTTTTCACTTCAAACAAGGGCAAGGTTGCATCTACCGTGGTGCGATAAAACTTATTGTTTTTATCGGGCGCTTCACGCATACGCACCAGTAAAATTTTGGCCAACTTAACGCGGGTATCAATCAATAATTGCTCAGCATTTTCATCTCGCAAAGCCTTAGTATACGCTTTTAGCGCCCATGCATCAGTGGTACCAAACTTTTCGGTATCAACCTTTTGCCATAACTCGCTCAGCTCTATATGTTTTGGTTGCCAATCTATTGGCAAGGAATCTACTGTTGATACACGACTTAACAGCGCAACCGCTTTTAAATCATTCATCCAAAATGGAAAATACTCACGCGCAACGGTCAAACTTTCTGGCCAATCAGTTTCTTCAACGTTATCCATGACTTGTTCAATTGCAACGCGGTATACACGACCGTTTACATCTTTGCCCGCCAAAAACGGAATCAATTTATTTAAAAAATTAATTCTAGGCACAAATGTATCTGGGCCAAACCCTTTATTTGTTAGAAGCTTAATATACACTTCTAAGGCTTCTTGTTCGCGTGGCTCAATAGTCATGAATTGTCACTTATGTTTTTACTTTGTGTTTTTACTTTGTATATACTTTAATTATATTTTTAAAAAAAATGCACAATCTATTGAAAAATAACATAAATCACTCATATTATGTAGGTACAGTGTAATTAAATTTTATTAAAAAGTAAAAAAATGTTTGAAATTATTTTATTAGCCGTTTTAGTTTTTCTTGCTTGGTTTTGGCTTGATAGTATTTCTAAGCGCGAGCTAGCCATCCAATTTGGGCACGACTTAGCGAGGCGATTCAATTTACAGCTTTTAGACGAAACTGTTGCATGCAACATGATACGCTTAGGTCGTGATGGCTATGGCCATGCGCAACTGTTGCGTTTTTACGAATTTGAAGTGAGTGCCAGCGGCGTAGAGCGCATGCAATGCAATTTACAATTATTAGGTAAAGATTTACGAACTTGGGATATTCCGCCATATGTGCAGGCTGTTCAATAACTATTTTTTTGAAAAGATTACAAATTAATTTCACGAGATGTAGTTCAAGGAGCCGCGGAGCGAATGACGAAGACATATGTTTTGTATAGGCGAGGAATGAGCGAGCACGCGACAACGCAATTCGCCCATTAAATTGATTTGTATATTGGTCGCTTTGCCCCTTCACCCACTGGGCCCTTACATTTTGGCAGTTTAGTTGCGGCAGTTGCCAGTTATTGCGACGCAAAAGCACATCATGGTAAATGGTTGGTGCGGATGGAAGATTTAGACAAACCACGTGAAATGCTGGGTGCAGCAGATGATATTTTGCGCACACTCGAAGCCTTTTGCTTTGCGTGGGATGAAAAAATTATTTATCAAAGCACGCGTGATGCCTATTATGAAGTTGCCTTTGAGCAACTTAAACAGCATACCTACCCATGTATTTGCACCCGCAAAGAAATCGCAGATTCTAGCCAAATGATGGGAATTGAGGGCGCAATTTACCAAAAAAAATGTTACCAAAAAATAGCCAATTTAAGCACGAGCAATTTTAATGCCTCTGCAAACCCTATAGATACTGCCTCGCAGCGCATCAATGTAGATGACGCAGGATTAATTGCATTTAATGATGCGATTCAGGGCGATATTTCGCAACACTTAGCGCATGATATTGGCGACTTTATTTTAAAGCGGAGAGATGGCTTTTTTGCCTACCAACTTGCTGTGGTAGTGGATGATGCCGCACAAGGTGTAACGCATATTGTGCGCGGCGCAGATTTGCTCGATTCCACCCCGCGCCAGATTTACTTGCAACAATTATTGGGCGCACAAACGCCGCATTATGCGCATGTACCTGTTGCTACCAACTCATTAGGCGAAAAGCTTAGTAAGCAAACCAGTGCAAAAGCTTTGGATGCATCACGCGCAAATTTTGCACTGTTTGAAGCGTTAAATTTTTTAGGACAAAACCCGCCACCGACACTAAAAAACGCCACACTGGATGAAGTGTGGTGCTGGGCGATTGCTAATTGGCAGTTAAAAAGTGTGCCTAAAAGTCGCTCCGTACTTAAAAATCATACCTAGCCCCAACTTGCACCAAAGCTGGCATGCCCGTTAAAATACCTCGTGTACGGTCAACGATGTATTCTTTGTCAAAAATGTTTTTACCTACCAAAAATACAGTGGTTTTATATTCTGGCATCTTGTAATTGATGGCTGCATTATAGATGGTGTAACTCGCTATTTCCCCATTTTGGCCTGTCGCATTCACAGTAGTCGTTTCTGCAAAGTCCGCATACTGTTTACCGACATGCACCGCTTCAAACATGGCATCCCAGTTACCCATTCTGTAACCAAAAGCAGCGGTAATGGTGTTTTCAGGTGCATACGGTTGACGATTACCCGAAGTGCTGCCTCCGACAATCGCATTGTTGTCCACACGGCGAAATGGAGCGTCTTGCTCCGCGATGGGCAACCAAGTGTAGGCTACGCGTGAGTACATGCCATTGTCAAAATCATAGTTACCTAATACCTCTAACCCACCAAAAGTGGCTTTACCTTGTGACAAGGCAGGCAAATTTGCAGCGACAGAACCAACCGCAATTAGGTTGTCAAAATCGTTATAGAACGCAGTGGTTTCGATACTGAATGCTTTGGTTGGATGTGCACGCAACCCAAACTCGTAATTGGTGGACTTTTCTACATCCACATCTTGAGAGCCATTACCAACAATCAAGTCCTCTGTTCTTGGTGGCGCAAACCCTTCATGCACACCCGCAAAAAAAGTATATTGATCATTAGGCATGTAGGCGGCAGAAATACCCGGCACCAATTCGGTTAAATTCACATCATTTTGCTGGCCATTTAAACGATTTTTACGTTCATTTTCAATGTGTTCATAACGAATCACCGGTGTGATACTGAACTTACCCATGTCGAATCGATTACTGATAAACCCAGAATATGCATTGGTTGCACGGAAGTTGTCCTCTGCAAGAACGCCTGAGCGCGCGATTGGCGACACCCCATTAATCTGGCGGCGGTCTTGCTCTTCAAAATGCGCTCTCACGCCCACTTCTAATTGACCTATCGAATGATTCACAGTGAGCCTAGGCTCAACTCCATAGGTATCGTAGGTGCGTAAGCGCCCTTGATTGCCAAGGCAGGTATTCGGATCTACCCTTAACCCATTTATACGATCTGTTCTGAGCTGTGCACATCCCACTGGAGTAACCCCGTTTGAAGTGAGCGCATCCCCTGAATTACTGGATTGACGCCACCAATCGCGGTCAAAATAACTGTAATAGTAGTTTGTGGTGAGCAATGCGCTGTCTGTTATTTGCCAATCATGCGTTAATGACACACCATAACGATTAGTATCAAAGCTATCATTTTGATAAGGATAGTATTCAGCACCAAAATTCTGATACTCCGCTCTAGTTAAACCAGAATAGCCAACTTGCGAGTTCTCTGAAAAGTAATTGGCGCGAAAGGTAACCGCATGGAAATCACTTATTGCTTTTGTGATTTTAAAATTCAAATCGTCAATATTAAGTGTCGTATTACCGCGATTTCCTTCACCAGATTTATGGGTATAATCTAACAACATTCCATTGCCACCAACATTAAACCTGCCGTTCACATAATCGCGATTACCTGCAGTTAAACTTGCCCAACCTCCAAATTCCTGAGGGGCATCAGGTGTTATGTGGTTGATTACACCGCCTATTGTTTGCGGGCCAAACTTAACTTGATTTGCGCCCTTTTGTACCTCAATCCTCGAAAAACGGTCAATTGAAGGGTAGTAGTAACTCGCGTTATCGCCATAAGGTGCATATGCAAGGGGAATACCGTCTTCCAGCAGCATCACTTTGGTCGAACGGGTTGGATTAAGTCCACGAATACTAATATTGGGGCGAATTCCAAACCCCTCCTCGTCGCGCACCACCAAGCCTGGCACTTTACGCAAGGCTTCATTGGTCGTCATCACGTGCGCACTTTCAAGGTCTTGCTCTTCGATGATGTTAGAAGTACTTGACTGGATAAACTGCTGACTTTTGTTACCAATCACGTCTATGCGTGGTACGTTAATTGCCGCTAATAAATCGTAGTTATCATCTGCAACCGCCAATTGGTTTGCCAGCACAAGAACCGCCAAATAGATTGGTCTTAATTTTTTAGGATTCATGACATTGCACTTTCTAATAAACAAAATAACAGTAAATGCGATTCTACATGAGAATCATTATCATTACAACAAAAAATATGATTGCAATAGGCAACAGCAAAATTTATATAAAGTTGCGTAGTTTTACTGCTACTGAGAATTTATGTGGACTTAATTCCAAATACCCAATGTATCAATGACTTATCTACAGATCCCAGGTAAATAAATATCGGGGATGTTGGTATTATTTTTACCTTTGACTGCCATTTGGTTAGGCGCTTTTGCATTACCACATACCCATGTAATTGGCACCGCTTGCGATTCTTCAATCACCGCTGGGCGAAAAGAGAGTACTTTGCCGCTTAGTTGCGTACGTGCTTTGTTACCAAATGTCATGTGTATCGCGCCATCTGCCACTTCTAACTTGCTAATGAAATTGCTTACCACTTTTTCGGGCACAGGCAATAGGGCTTCTGCATTATTGATTGGCAAGGTTTTCGTGGCTTTCCAAGCTTCAGAAATCGGGTCTTTTGCGGCATCAGCCAAGGGCATTGCTGCTTTTACTTCCTCGCGCACTATGCGCTCTATTTGTGAGGGAATCGCAATAAGCGCCAATATCGCAAGAATGGAAACCACTACCATCATTTCGATAACTGTAAAACCAAATTGTTTGCTATGCATAAGAACTCCTTTATTACTTAACACTTAATTGACTGCCATTTGGCGCGTACGTTCAAATAAGCAAATGGCGGCTGCCGCAGCGGCGTTCAAAGATTCTAATTGTGGATGCATTGGAATACTTATGTGTTTGCTAGCTGCTTTGCTGAGTTTATCGCTTAAGCCTGCGCCCTCATTGCCGATTAAAAAAGCGGATGGCTCAGTTAAGTTTTGCTTATATAGAGACTCGCCTTGTAGTGTAGTTGCATAAGCGTTCCCTGCAAAATTTTGTATGGTTGCTAGCAAATCAACGCCCTCAATCATATTTAAATAAAACTGTGCGCCTTGGCCACCACGCAAACATTTAGGCGACCATGCATCGGTACAGCCTTTGCTTAAATAGACGGCATCTACCCCTGCACCAAGCGCGGTACGAAGCATGCTTCCCAAATTGCCAGGGTCTTGAATATCTTCTAACATCAAGGCGAATTCAACCGTTGCGGGGGCTACCATTTCTGGGGTTTTAATCACCGCTAAAATACCTGTGCTACTTACCACAGGTGTAAGCTCTGCAAACATTAAGGTGGGAAACATAATTGTATTAACATGCCCAAATTGTTGCATTAAATGCGTGGCGTCTAAACTGCTTTTGCCTTCGGGGATAATCACGAGATCTGGCTCTCCATAAGCTTGGTGATAACTTTGAATTAAATGCACGCCATCTAGAAGAGTTTTACGCTCTAACCTTCGCTCGCGAGCATTATCTGCCAACTTTTTTAAGTATTTAAAAATGGGGTTATCACGCGAGGTAATATGCTTAAATGAATTCTCTGTACTCATGCGTGCATTCTAACCGAGTGAAGCTTGTTTTACCGCAAATTAAAGTGTAAATTGCGAGTGCAGTTTATAAAAATACTAAATTTTAATATTTTAAGGGAGCGACAAATGTCATTAACAAAGCGTGCGTTAGCAGAATTAATTGGTACTTTTTGGCTTGTTCTAGGTGGTTGTGGAAGCGCGGTATTGGCGGCAGGAATTCCAGAGTTGGGCTTGGGTTATTTAGGCGTTTCATTTGCATTTGGTTTAACTGTGGTGACCATGGCTTATGCCATTGGGCATATTTCTGGCTGTCATCTAAACCCTGCGGTATCCATCGGATTGGTGGCTGGAGGACGTTTTAAAGCGACTGAACTCCCCCACTACATTATTGCTCAAGTACTTGGTGGCATTTTGGCAGCCGCCGTTATTTACTGCATAGCCAGCGGGCAAGAAGGCTATACCTTGGGTGGTTTTGCCTCTAACGGCTATGGTGAGGCTTCTCCACATGGTTACGCGCTTCACGCGGCGTTTGTTTGCGAGGTGGTGATGACAGCCGTGTTTTTATTTATTATTATGGGTGCGACCGATAAAGCTGCTAGCCCTGCAATGGCGGGCTTAGCCATTGGCCTTACATTAGCGCTCATCCATATGATCAGCATCCCTGTGACTAATACATCAGTCAACCCAGCGCGTAGCACTAGCCAAGCGGTGTTTGCTGGTGGCATTTATTTGCAACAACTTTGGTTATTTTGGGTTGCGCCGATTTTGGGCGGCGTGATTGGTGCAAAGGTGTATAACCTTATTAATGGTAAATAACCAAGCTTTCTGTTCCGTCAAACCTGCGCAGGCAGAACTGCGGGTTCATAAACGCCCACATCTGTGGGTGTTTTTATTTGTATAATCCCGGCATGGCAAAAAAACTAGATTTAGAACGCATCTTAAAAAACCAAGGCTTTGGCTCACGCAAGCTTTGCCGCATTATGATTATCAACGAAGAAATCACCGTCAATGGTGAACTATGTGACGACCCCGATAAAGAATTTGAGCTCGAGAATTTAACGTTTACGGTTAAAGGCGAGGCTTGGGAGTACAAAGAAAAATCGTACCTCATGATGCACAAACCCAGCAATTACGAATGCTCACACAAAACTCAACACCACCCCACCATTTATAGCCTTCTGCCTTTTCCCTTAGTCGAAAGAGGCGTCCAATGCATCGGCAGATTAGATGAAGACACCACTGGCCTGATTTTAATTTCGGATGACGGGCAATTTATTCATAAAATGAGTTCGCCCAAACACAAAGTATCCAAAGTGTATGAAGTGCTATGCAAACACCCTATCGTGGAAGCCAATATCAATGCGCTGCTTGGTGGGGTTAAATTAATAGATGAAGATGAAACCATTGCTGCATTAGCCGTTACACAAATCTCTGAACGGACAATTCACATGACGCTTGCCGAGGGAAAATACCACCAAGTCAAACGTATGGTTGCCGCGATTTCTAACCGCGTAGATGGCTTAAAACGCATTCAGATTGGTGACTTAATACTGCCAGATGACTTAAAAGTTGGGCAGTGGCGATGGTTAAGTACAGATGATATGATTAAGCTAATCGCAGTTTAAAAAATAGGCTTTAATTGGGGATGTACAAAACAATTTTTGATAAAAGTCGTAATTTTTTTAATTACTTATTACGTTTTTTATGGAAACTATCAAAACATGAAACAACTCTATAAATATTTTTTTCGAGGTCTGCTTACTGCATTACCACTCGGGCTAACGGTATATTTTCTCTATATCTTTCTGCGTTGGACAGAGACGTTTTCGATGTGGTGGATACGCCCTTTTTTCGGGGATTCCTACATCCCAGGCATGGGGCTAGTATTGGGACTTGTGGGCATTCTTCTGTTGGGTTACCTTATCTCTAACCGCCATGTACACAAATTACTGGCGATGGTAGAGTTTCCATTTGCAAATTTACCCGTAGTTAAAAGTGTTTATTTATCGCTTAAAAACTTTGCTGATTATTTTAATCCGCATAAAGAAGAAGAGACGCAACAAGCAGTCATACTAAGATTGCCAGGGCATGATCTTGAAATGGTTGGGCTAATAACGCAGCAAAGCTTAGCAGGCTTGCCTAATGGCTTTACTCAGGGTGACCGTGTTGCGGTGTTTTTACCTATGGGATACAACATAGGCGGTTATACCGTATTTGTGCCACGTAGTTGGCTGCAACCTGTGCAAATGTCGCCCGAAGAAGTCATGCGTTTCTCACTTTTTGCCTGGATGACAAATGAAAAAAATGAAAAAAAAGAATAATAAGCACACGTAAGTCGTATTAGTTTACGTAATCCGCCGAATGAATTCCTCCAAAAAAACCTCGTGAGGCGAATAACGTTATCACTCAGAATAATGTGCTTTAGCACATTATTCTGAGTGAAACCCTATAATAGATCGCCTTTCGCATTCGACTTAATGATTAAGCACTTAGCGAGAATGGTGATGCCAAGAACTGATACAGTGCATTGTTTTTCGCTCGGAAGATTTGGCGGTTTTAATCGTATTTTTAATTCGTTCAAACGACTTAGTTACTCTAAATTTTATTGGCAATGTTACATACGCAAATGCAATAATGAACTATTATCAAGCAGATTGAATTTAGATGCATAATAAGGCTCTAAACCAATATTAAATTTTATAAAGATGATGATGAAAAATTTTAAGCTATTGATTTTGAGTGTTTTTTTAATCACCGCCTGCAGCAAAGATATGCCACCCGCCGCAAAACAAGCGGTGGTGCAAAGTGTAGATGCCAACCAATATTTAGGTACTTGGTATGAAATTGCGCGGCTTGATAATCGCTTTGAAAAAGGCCTAGAACAAGTCACCGCCAATTACAGCCTAAACGAAGATGGCAGCATCAAAGTGATTAACCGCGGCTACCATACCGAGAAAAAAGAATGGAGCGAGGTAACAGGCAAAGCCTTATTTGTAGACCCGCCCAATCCAGATGGGTCGCGCACTGGCAGGCTTAAAGTCTCATTTTTTGGGCCGTTTTATGGCTCTTACAATATTATCGAGCTAGATAAACCATATTACAACTATGCGCTGGTAAGTGGTGGCGTGGAGTTTTTATGGATACTTTCGCGCACACCGCAACTTACCTACCCGATTAAGCAAGAACTCATATCACGGGCCAAACATTTAGGTTACCCAACCGAAGCGTTGTTATTTGTAAAGCAAGCCAACCAAGTAGAGTACGAATCTGGGCGGCACGTGTTGCCGAATTAGGCTAAGTAAAGATTTACCAATACACTTTATTTAGTTTGCGGAGTGAGCTTAAACCCGGCTTTTCTAAAGGCTGCAATTAAGCCATCATCCCCCGCCAAATGCGATGCACCCACAGCAATAAACACAGAGCTATCCTTTGCGACCGCAGTAGCACGCTCTGCCATCACCACATTGCGTTTTACCAATAATCTATCAATAATTTTTTGCGATAATTCTTTTGGCAACATGCCACTAGTCACTTCTTCATCAAGTGCTTTAATCTTGTCAGAATCGCCACCAGCATAGGCTGACATCACGCGTTCAAAATCAGCCTCTTTTTGGGCAAGGGTACGTTTTAACACAGCACGCAACATAACCAATTGCTCATCCATACTAAAGTCATCCATCACCGTAAAATGCTCTTTGGCAGACTCTATCCCTACCACATTTTTAGCAGCGTTTTCAGATTCACTCATCAGCATATTATCTTGTGCAAACGGTGTTTGCGGTTTTGGTAAATCAAACACCACAGCCAAAAGCCAAGGTTTCATTTGCATGGCCGCGCCCATGTGCATGGTATGAAAATCAGCCAGTTCACGCACTTGATCAAACTCTTCCTCGGTTAAAAAAGATGCCAAACTACCTTCTTTTAGCATCATCACGCTGGGGTCGCGGTTTTCGGCAGATTCCATCATAAACGTATCGACACTTTTAATTGCGTTAGTAATATTGGGGCCAAAGTTTGTGACGCGGTTATCATCGGTATGAATTGTGCCAAACAAATAACTTACCTTACCTGTGGGCGATTCTAACTTCCAAAACAATCCCTTATCAGTGGCATAAGCACTTAAGGCAAATGCCCAAAGCATTAAAAATACACATAAAAAACTTATAGTCTGCGTGATGATTTTTTTGTTTTGATTATTTGTTTGAGCTTTTGCTTGTGCGCGCATTTTTAACCTTAGTGATGAAAGATAAGCCTAATCGGCAATGTAAAGTTTAGACTAGTATATTTAAAACTTGGTTCTAGGGCTATGCAAATAATTTAAAATCAAGGTAAAAAAGTTATCCCTAAAATAGGGTGTTGCAGGTAAACAAATATAGGCATAATTTGTTCGCACATCATCACTTAAAATAAAAATAGAATTAAGCTAGATGAACAACCAAATAAATGTTGCAAAAAAATCCATTAAAAACAATTGCAAGCTTTGAGGTTGTGCTTAAAACTGAGCAGGCAATTACCAAAAAATATAAAGATATAATCGCTTTAGCTATTGCCGGCGGTGGCTAAATAGGCGTTTTTTTAAGCGCACTGATTTGTCGTGCTGAAGGCGATATTAAAACAGTAGAGGCAAAATTAAATGCCAAAATCGAGCCACCTTTAATATTAAATGAAGTGATTTTACAACAAAATTTTGGACAGTCTTTGTGGTTGACTAGTCAAAGCCTTGGCGCAGCGCCTGCTCTTTTGTGTACAGCCAACCATGGCTTTATTGCTGGCGATCCGATAGATAAATCTATGAATGGCACTTATTTGTTTGATAGCCCTAGGGTTGGCAATTAAGATTTTGAACAAAAGTTAGATGCAGACTCTAGCACTAGAATTTTTAGGTTTGTAATCATTAATGATTTAGTTACACGGGTGCCCCCAAGAAGCTTTGGCTACAGTCACGTTGGTATATTTCTATATTTTAGCGAAGATGGCAATTCTCTTGAGGTAGATGCGAGCTGTTGGTACCGCTTTTTAGAGTTATTTAAAGGTGTTTATGAAGACTTTGGCAATTTAGGATCAGATTAATTTAAAGACTATGCAATGGATTATTATGTGAGTCGCACAAAACTGCATCGCGCCTATAACCCTTATAAATAAAGGGCTTAAGTAACGCTATTTTTTGAAGCTATTTTTATTGCCCGTTTTAAAAGCTGCATTCTTAAAGTTGTTAAACGATTTTGGCAATGGTTTGGCTTTAAAACTAGTTCCGTCAGATTGCTTAATTGCCCCCATCACCGCAGGCTGAAATGCAGGTACGAGCTGCTTTTTGCCCGGCCCAATTAAATCCGCCCTGCCCATTTTTTTCAGCGCATCACGTAGCATCGGCCAGTTAGCGGGGTCGTGGTAGCGAATAAACGCTTTGTGCAGTTTACGCACACTACCCGCCTTGGCAACCGGCACATTTTCAGAATCTGCCGTTACTTTGCGCAATGGGTTTTTGCCGCTGTGGTACATGGCAGTAGCCATTGCCATCGGCGTGGGCGTAAAGTTTTGCACTTGATCTAAACGAAAGCTGTATTTCTTAAGCCATAACGCTAAATTCAGCATGTCTTCATCTGTCGTGCCGGGGTGACTGGCAATGAAATAGGGGATTAAATATTGTTTTTTGCCCGCCTCGGCACTAAATTTTTCGAACATAGCTTTAAATTCATCATAAGCGCCGATGCCTGGTTTCATCATTTTACTTAAGACATTTTCTTCGGAATGTTCAGGCGCAATTTTTAAATAGCCACCCACATGATGTTGCACCAATTCTTTGACATACTCGGGCGATTTCACGGCCAAGTCATATCGCAAACCAGAACCAATTAAGATTTTCTTCACACCTTTAATGGCGCGGGCTTTTCGGTAAAGTTGAATCAGCGAGCTATGGTCGGTATTTAAGTTTTCGCAAATGCCTGGGTATACGCAGCTCAATTTTCGGCAAGATTGCTCGATTTTTTCTGATTTGCAAGCAATGCGATACATATTGGCGGTTGGACCGCCTAAATCAGAAATCACGCCAGTGAAACCATCTACTTTATCACGAATTTCTTCTACTTCTTTTAGGATGGACTCTTCACTACGGCTTTGAATAATACGGCCTTCGTGCTCGGTAATGCTACAAAACGTACAGCCACCAAAACAGCCGCGCATGATGTTCACACTAAAACGAATCATCTCCCAAGCGGGGATTTTGGCATTCTTATAAATAGGGTGCGGCTTACGTGCGTAAGGCATATCGTACACATAATCCATCTCTTTAGTGGTGAGTGGAATCGGTGGTGGGTTAAGCCATACTTCACGGTCGGCATGTTTTTGAATGAGCGCGCGAGCGTTGCCCGGATTGGCTTCTAGGTGCAATACGCGGGATGCATGAGCATACATAATTGGGTCCGCAGCCACTTCTTCATAACTCGGCAAACGAACTACCTGTTTAGATCTGTCAGCTTTGGGTTTGCGAACGATTGCAATTGCTTTGGCACCTTCTGGCAAAGTGGGTTGGTTGTTTGTCTCTTCGGTTGCGCAACTGGCGTCTGCCTTACCCATTTTCATTTCATATGGATCCACTGGCTTATCAATCGTACCTGGGCGGTCTAGCTTGGTGCTTTCAATTTCATCCCAGCCTTCTGGAATGGCTTTGCGTAAAAAAGCAGTACCGCGAATATCTTGAATATCGCTGACTTTTTCGCCTTTAGCAATGCGATGGCTTAGCTCTACCAATGCTCTTTCTGCGTTACCGAAGAGCAAAATATCGGCTTTAGAATCCACCAAAATACTGCGGCGCACTTTATCTGACCAGTAATCATAATGCGCGATGCGACGCAAACTGGCTTCAATACTGCCAATCACCAGTGGCACTTGCGAATACGCTTCTTTACAGCGTTGGCTATACACCAAAACGGCTCTATCAGGCCGCTTATTGGGTGCGGCATCTGGCGTATAGGCATCATCACTGCGAATTTTGCGGTCGGCGGTATAGCGGTTCACCATGCTATCCATGTTGCCAGCGGTAATGCCAAAATACAGATTCGGTCTTCCTAGCGCTTTAAACGCATCGGCATTTTGCCAATCGGGTTGTGCAATCATACCCACTCGAAAGCCCTGTGACTCTAGCAAGCGCCCCACTAAAGCCGCGCCAAAGCTTGGATGGTCTATATATGCATCGCCAGACACAATAATTATATCGCAAGAATCCCAGCCCAGTAAATCCATTTCGGCACGCGTCATCGGTAACATGGGCGCAACACCAAAACGCTTAGCCCAATAGGGTCGATAAGCGTGTATCGGCTTTGCTAGATTGTTACTATAAACTTCCATGCTTCCTTAATTCAAATAGTAGCGTTTTTGCTTTTAAAAAGTAAAGCGCGCATTTTACGCATTTTTTATTTAATTACAAGGACTTATGAAAGCTTAAGCTGTAATTATCTTAAAGATTCGATATAGCCTTCATTTTTCAATGTACTTAAGGCCGCATCTACATCCAATAAGTTCGGATTTGCGCGTTTAATTTCATCTGCAGATTTCACACCATCTACCAACTTAAGATAAGTACGTAACTTTAATTGTAAACCTTCGGTGCGTAGCGATGCTTCTTCAACCCCTTTTAGGGTTTTTTTGTATATCATGCTCATAAAAATCTTCCCTGTAAATAATTGTTTATAAACACCTTAACTGTTTTTCATACAACTTGTATTGATTCTACAACAAAAAAGGTGAATACTTAACATTAGAAACACCCTAAAAAATGAATTCTACAAAAACTTACAATATCTCTGGCTTAAGCTGCAACAATTGCGTTGCTAAAGTCACGCAAACACTTGGCCCATTTGCAGATCAGGTCGAAGTATCGCTTAAACCACCGCAGGTCAAAATTTCTGGCCTCAGCACATCAATTTCAGCATTAAATAATGCACTTAAGCCAATTGGCAACTATGTCATTGGAGATGAAGTGATTGAAGCCTATTTAAAAGATACCCAAACTCTTAATTTAGAAAATGCATCAATCACTATATCAACTTATAAACCATTAATTCTTTTATTTGGATATATTTTATTAGTCGCCATATTAGTTGAAATAAATGATGGAGAATGGAGTTGGCATCGCTTTATGTCGCACTTCATGGCGGGCTTTTTCTTGGTATTTTCGTTTTTAAAAATGCTCGATTTACGCGGATTTGCAAGTAGCTATGCCATGTATGATGTCCTAGCAAAAAAATTACCTATTTATGGCTACATTTACCCATTTATAGAGCTTGTCCTGGGATCCTTATATCTATTGGGTTACAGGCCGATGCTTGTAAACATCATTACGCTGCTTGTGATGTTATTTTCAAGCATAGGTGTGATTTTGGCGGTAACGAATAAACAAAAAATTCGCTGTGCTTGCTTAGGCACAGGGTTTAATTTACCAATGACGACAGTCACTATTATTGAAGATTTATTGATGGCAGCAATGGCTGCTTTAATGCTGTTTTAAGCTTGCTCAAACGGGCCAATGCAGAGAATTTAAAATTCGTGTAGACTAGTTGGCTAGTTAAATAAAAAATAATTAATAATCAACTACTTAATCGCAGTAAAATTTCTTCTATGAAGCATATTTCTGTCATCAAGCGCATTTTGCGTCCATTATTTTTGGTGGGCATGCTATCTATTCTAGCAACTGCGGTACATATGTTTGCGTTAGATATGCAAAGAATCGAGAATCGCGCTATTGCCGAAACCAATAAGCTCAGCTATTTGTTAGAGATGGCACAAAGCTTGGTGAGCGAACGCGTAAACTCATCAATGCAGTTACTCAAACAAAGTAGCCTTGCCCGCGGCGAGCCCACAATTAATGGCTCCATTATGTTAAATAGCAGCACAATTCCTAAACTCATGTTTGGTAAAGAATCGCAAACCGAGCAAGCCGATTTGGTTGATGGTGTGACAAACATTGAAAATGGCACTGCGACTTTATTTGTAAAAAATAATGGTAGTTTTGTGCGCATTGCTACCAATGTTCGCCAAAAAGATGGTAGTCGTGCCGTAGGCACACTATTAGACCCAAAAGGTAAAGTTCTTACTTACCTGCAAGATGGGAAATCTTTTTATGGTGTGGTTGATATTTTAGGTGAGCCTTATATTTCTGGTTACGAGCCCATTAAAAATAAAAGTGGAACCGTCATTGGTGCTTGGTATGTTGGCTATAAAGTGAATGCAAATGCACTAGAAGATGCGATAAAGAAATGGACTTTTTTGAATAGTGGCTTTGCTGTGATCACTGATTACAACCACCATATTCGTTTTTTGTCAGATAATACTTCTATCAGCCAAGCAAATGAAGCTTTAAAAAATACGAATGGTGCATGGCGCATTATTAAAAAAGACATAACAGCTTGGGATTTTCAGGCTTACATCGTTTACCCAAAACGTGAAGCTTATTTTAGCAGTGCAAGTACTTTATACCCGCTCTTAGTTATCGGCAGTATTTTTGGCTTGGCATTAGTTTTATTGGCATTTTACGCAATTAAGCGTTTTGTGTTAACCCCACTAGGGGGCGACCCTGAAACTGCAAGCCGTTTGGTTGGGCGTATTGAAAAAGGCGACTTTACCGATGACGGCACGCGCGCAAACCCAGGAACGCTCATTGATAATATGCTAAAAATGCGTGAACGTTTACGTGAATTGGTAGGTGAGTTACAAGAAAGTACCGAGCGCCTTAGCGTTTCATCTAGCGTATTTAAGCATGCGCATGATGGTATTTTTATAACAGATTCAAATGCGAATATCACTGATATTAACCCAGCTTTTATAGAAATCTCAGGGTACAACCGTGATGAAGCCATCGGTCGAACCCCACGTGAATTGGGCTTTGTGCATGATAAAGCAGATTTTTTCGCAACACTTTTTAATGATACTCAAAATAAGGGTGATTGGCGTGGCGAAACCATAAACTTGCATAAAGATGGGAGTGAGTACATGGCAAGCTTTGACCTTTTTCCTGTGTTTGACGAATCTAACAATTTTCAGCATTATATTGGCTTGTTCTCAGATATCACATTGGAAAAAGAACAACAAAAAGCGCTAGAACATATGGCGTATCACGACCCATTAACGCAATTACCAAACCGCACGTTGTTCTCTGACCGCTTACAGCAAGTATTAGCGCGTGCAACGCGCAGCAAAGAAATGGTGGCGATTTGCTATTTTGATTTAGATAAATTTAAACCGATTAACGACGCGCTTGGTCATGAGGCAGGTGACCAATTACTCATTCAACTCACTGCACGTCTGCGTGAAAACCTACGTGAAAGTGACACGATTGCGCGACTTGGTGGAGATGAGTTTGCGCTACTTTTATGCGGCTTGCCTTCGATTGATGAATATAGCAAAACGCTAGATCGCATTTTAGAATCGATTGAATCGCCTTTTGCAATATTTGATCAAACCTTATACATTTCTGCAAGCATTGGCTATACGGTATTTCCTAGTGATAACGAGTCCCCAGATATATTGTTGCGCCATGCGGACCAAGCAATGTATCAAGCAAAATCAAATGGCGGTGGTCACCATTATTTGTTTAACATGCAACCAAACTTGTTTTCTTAAAAAAATTACCTAGAAAAATTCCTTAGAAATAAATTCATAGAGAAATTCTGAGTAAATTCTTGTTAAGATAGACAATGGTCGAAAAAGAATCAGGTCAATCCTCACAAGCCTATTACAAGCTCCCCACTGGATATGTACTGGCGCTTGAACATGACACCCCTTTTCCCTCGTTATCCGATGCACTTATAGAGCCAAATGGCTTAATTGCTATTGGCGGTGATTTAAGTACGCAGCGCTTATTAAGTGCTTATCAACAAGGGATTTTCCCTTGGTCAAATTATAATCCGCAAGATAAGGATGAGCCCCTAATGTGGTGGAGCCCAAATCCGCGCATGGTTCTGTTTCCTAACGAGCTTAAGATTTCAAACTCACTTAAAAAAACCCTTAAAAAGCATACCTTTGAAACCCGTATAAATACTGCCTTTGAGGCAGTTATCACTGATTGTGGCAAAACGCCTCGTAATGCTCAAATTGAGGATGAAAATAAAACTTGGATTTCACCACAAATGATAGCCGCCTATTATAATTTGCATGCTCATGGATTTGCCATGAGCGCAGAAACTTGGCAAGATGACGAACTGGTGGGTGGTTGTTACGGCGTAAAAATTGGCCGTATGTTTTATGGTGAAAGCATGTTTCACCATGTGACCGATGCCTCAAAAGTAGCATTTGTACATTTGGTAGAAACATTGATTAAGCTAGATGTTGGCATGATAGATTGCCAAATGAAAACACCTTTGCTGACAAGCTTTGGTGGGCGCGAAATTAATCGCGAAGAATTCACGCAAATTCTGAGCAAACTGGTAAACTTTTAGAATGACATTGCCATCTGAACCAGCACTGCACAAGTTACAGTTTTACGTCACAACGCCTTATAAATGTGGCTATTTGCCAAACAAACTCGCGCAAAGTTTAATTGCCGCGCCGCATCATCTTGTAGATAGCCAAGTTTACAGCGGGCTGATTGCGCAGGGCTTTCGACGTAGTGGAAAATTTGCTTATCGCCCACATTGCGAGACGTGTAACGCTTGCGTACCTGTGCGATTAATTTTAGATCAATTTATACCAAAACGCAGCCAAAAACGCGCGTTTAAACAACATGCAGATTTAAACGTGCGCGTGTTGCCACTCGATTTTCAGCAGAATCATTTTGAGCTATATAACAACTACCAGCAGTTGCGGCATGCCGATGAAAATAAGATATCGCCAACTGGAATTAAAGATGAAGCTGAACAGTACCGCCAGTTTTTGTGTATGAGCAATGTAGAAAGCTTGATGATTGAGTTTAGTGATGCTGAAGGCAATATTAAAATTGTCAGCGTTGTAGATTTGGTGCGCGATGGCATCTCTGCCGTTTATACATTTTACGATGCGACAGAAATCAAAACAAGCTATGGTACGTATTCGATTATGTGGCTAGCAGAATGGACGAAAAGCTTAAAATTACCTTATTTATATTTAGGGTATTGGATACAAGATAGCCAAAAAATGGCTTATAAACAAAAATTTAAGACGCAAGAGAAGTTAATTGATGGCGAGTGGATGGTATAGTTAACGCTAGATAGTTGCCAAAAAGGTTAGGCATTATTTATGCGCCGCAGTTTTGGTTTAATTCATTGAATTATCATTTTAAAAAGTGAAAGTCAATTGAATATCAAACACAAAAAATCAATCGAGACTAATCCCATAGATTACCTTGCATACAGTAATAGTAAAAGAAGGATGCAAGTGTGAAACAAAACAGTTATTACCTAATTATTTATTTAATTTCTTTAGTTGGCTTAAATGTTGCCATCTGTAATGTCTCCATGGGTGAACCATAAACTACAGTTGAATTTAATGAACTTATATGCAGTTGATGATACCTTCGATATTGATTGGTAAATAGATGATATCGATACCATTAATTCTACTAAAACATCTTAACTTTGGAACTAAAACTAAATATCTTTCAGTGAGAATAATGTTATTTTTACTAATATTTGATTTTGCTGTTGTAAATGGTTATCTCAATGAGATTAAACTTTAACTCCTTAAATTAATAGTGTCAGACTCCATTGGTTTCCTCTAAATAAGCTGTGAGTCAATCAAGAATTAATAGTGGATTATCCACGATTAAAATCTATTTTATTAACTGTTTTAAACACAACGTCATTTCACCTGCTCTTTGAACCAATATCTATAAGGCTTCCGGAGCATTGTTTTTAGATCGAACATTTACAGAATCAATCAAGAATAACTCTATTGATTTATATAAATCTTGCTCTGTACCCTATTTTGCTATTATTTCTAGGAGGTTAATATGAATATCACCTACCCAATACAATTATTTACGATGTCAGTTTGTCACTATGCGCAACTGAAATGCACACCATTAAAGAAACCGACTTTAAAAAAAACTGATTTTAGTAGATTGCTCAAACGAAAATTTTAACGAACCTGCATTTTGCCCAACAACCAAAGCAGTGATGATGGAACGCATACACGCTGTGGACGCCGTAGGACAATGGATTAAAAGGTGTAGAAGTTTTTGAAATTGCTTATGAAGCAGCCGGATTTAATAAGCTAGGCCAAATTTGGGGAAGCAAAACTTTGCGCCAGCTATTAAGTCGCGCCTACCCTTAATATTGCAGATAATCGGCATTGGTTAAGAAAACGCCCTTGCCCAGCTGGTTAAATGAATTATAGCGCTTGTTTGCGCCAAATTGATTATTGTAAGTCCGCTGGCATCTGCGGCATAAAGTTATTTCCGCATAAAATACCTATCGCAATCCACGCCACCACAAAACCATAAATCAGGCGAGGTATCCAAACTGATAGCATTTCAGCTTGAGTGTTGATGGCATCACTTTCAAAGTTAACATGGCGCTGTAACATCTCCGGTAAAGTGCCACTGGCTTCGCCTGTGGTAATAAAGTCAATCAAACGTTCATGGGCTTGTTTGCCGCCTAAATATTGGCAGTTATTGATTGCTTGTGACAGGGTTGCGCCTTTACTGACAGCTAAAATCAAACGTTCGAAGTCACACTTGATAATCCTGGTTTGAATGGTATCTATAGCCAAGGGCAATGCTTCCAACACAGGCACCCCTGCTTCTAACATTAGCGCAAAGCTTTCAAAGAAATCTCGGCAATTACGCTGCACAATCATGTTGCCGACAATCGGCCATTTAATCAGCGTATTCGCTACATTGGGAAATCGAAGCAACCAGCGAACTGCATAAAATATAGCAGCAATAATTAACATTGGTCTTAGCACAAGCCAAACATAAGCCAACAAGCCATATGCGCTAGTAATTAATCCAGGTAGTGGCGTAATAATGAACGAGGCCAGCATTACAAACGCAGGTAATGCCAAGCGTGATTTTATAGCTTCATACCGCATTGCACGCTGCGTATACATTTCACCCAAGCGCTGATAAATTCGCGCAAGACTACCCGCCATGAGCGAAGCGCATATCAACCTAGCTTCTAACTTGGTAAATAAACCAGAGCGCTCGCCCGCGCTGGCAAGATCAGTGGCTTGCAGCAGTTTACGCGCAGACAATAAGCGCGGCTGGACGCTAGTAGCCAAATTCAGTATCGTAAACGCCTTATCGGTAGGCAAACCCGCTATTTCCATCTGCGCAAGCTGGGTAAAAAGTTCGGCGCGAATGCGCAAAGATAAAACAGGTTGTGTAGCCATGAGAATAATAATTGTCTTTAAATTATGACTTAAACAATATCACAAAAATATTTAAATTCTTAAGAATCAAGCCACATTACATATGAGCTTATAAAAGCACTTAATCGATAAAGACTAAAATGCTACAATCAAGTTTTTACTTTTTAGTAATTTATTGAATAAATCTTTTTGTGAAAAAACTCGTTATATTTGGTGTGGGCCTTATTGGTGGCTCGGTTGCGTTGACGCTTAAAAAAGCGGGCAAGCGCAATAATACGGTCATGCATATTGTGGGCGTTGGGCGCTCAGAAAAAAACTTACAAAACGCATTAGATTTAGGTGTGATTGACGCTGCAGAAACAAACATTGCAGAGGCTTGTAACGATGCTGATATCATCTTAATTGCCGCGCCTGTGGCGCAAACTGCCAGCATTTTGCAAAGTATTAAACCACACTTACATAGCAACACAGTGATTACCGATGCGGGTAGCACCAAAAGTGATGTACTCACCTGCGCGAACGCAATTTTGGGCGAGCAATTTAACCAATTTGTAGGCGGTCACCCCATAGCTGGCGCAGAAAAATCTGGCGTTTCTGCCGCAAAAGCTGATTTATTTATTGGCAAAAATGTCGTTTTAACCCCCCATATCAATCACGAGGCTCTGCAAGACAATACAAATGCGGCTTCCAGAGCATCGAAAATTGCTCGGGTTGCCGAGATGTGGCGCGCATGTGGCGCACAAGTGAGCGAAATGTCTGCAGAAACGCATGACCGTATTTTTGCCGCGGTGAGCCATTTGCCGCATCTATTGGCCTTTGCTTTGGTTGATGAAATTGCCGCACGACCCAATGCAGAGCAATTATTTAGCTTTGCCGCGAGTGGCTTTAGAGACTTTACGCGTATTGCAGGAAGCCACCCCGAGATGTGGCGCGACATTTCGCTTGCCAATAAAAATGCCTTGCTTGGTGAAATTAGCGCTTTTGAAAAAGAATTAAGCCAATTAAAACAATTGCTTGCAGATGAAAATGGTATGGGTTTACAAGAATTATTTGAGCGCGCAAGTATCGCGCGCAACAATTGGGCTATAGAAAGAGAAAAATAGTTATTTATGGAACAACTGCATTTACCCGCGGCAACTAAAGCCTCTGGCACAATTACTTTGCCGGGTTCAAAAAGTATTTCAAACCGCACGCTGTTATTGGCGGCACTAGCAAATGGCACTACGGAAGTTCACGATTTGCTGGTTTCGGATGACACCTCCCGCATGCTAGAAGCTTTAGAAAAATTAGGAATTATGCTTGAGGAATCAAGCGGTGGTCTTAAAGTAACTGGATGTGACGGCAACTTAAAGACTAAAAATGCTGAACTTTTTTTAGGCAATGCAGGTACTGCTTTTCGGCCACTCACTGCCGCGCTTGCCTTATCCTACGGGCATTACACGCTAAGCGGTGTGCCACGCATGCACGAGCGCCCGATTGGCGATTTGGTCGATGCACTTCGCCAAATTGGTGCAAATATTGAATACTTAGAAAACGAAGGTTTTCCGCCGCTGAAAATATCGCCTGCCAACATTGATGTGAGCAAACCGATTAGAATTCGCGGCAACGTATCTAGCCAATTTTTAACTGCACTTTTAATGGCATTACCGCTCACCAAACAAGAAGCAACAATTGAAGTGGTTGGTGAGCTTATTTCTAAGCCTTATATCGAAATCACGCTCAATTTAATGGATCACTTTGGGGTAAATGTGCAACGTGATGGCTGGCAAAAATTCACAATTCCTGCAAACAGCAGTTATCAAAATCCTACACAAATTAGCGTAGAGGGCGATGCCTCAAGTGCCTCGTATTTCTTGGCTGCTGGCACGATTGCGTGTCACGATTCACTTGGGCTTGGCATCATCGGCGTAGATTTCAACAGTATTCAAGGTGACGTTAAATTCGCAAACGAACTGCAAAAACTTGGTGTCAATATCAGCTCGTCTTCCAATATTTTGCGCGTTTGGGCACCAAAACAAAAAATTAAAGGCTTCGACCTCGATTGTAACCATATCCCAGATGCCGCCATGACGCTCGCAATTTTGGCGTTATTTGCTAATGGCACAACCACCTTGCGTAACATTGCTAGCTGGCGCGTAAAAGAGACTGACCGCATTGCCGCCATGGCGACAGAACTGCGTAAAGTAGGTGCGATTGTAAAAGAAGGTGCAGATTACATCGAAATCACCCCCCCAGCCCAACTCACCCCTAATGCGGTGATTGATACTTATGATGACCATCGTATGGCAATGTGCTTTTCGTTAGTGAGCTTAGCTGGCGTGCCAATTACCATTAATGACCCAAAATGTGTGGCAAAAACGTTCCCAAACTATTTTGAAGAGTTTGCAAAAATTGTCAGCTAATTCTATTCCAGTCATCGCAATAGATGGCCCTTCCGCCAGCGGCAAAGGTACTGTTTCGCAACTGGTTGCAGAAAAACTAGGCTTTCATTATTTAGATTCTGGTGCTTTGTATCGAATTGTCGCGTTAGCGGCAAAACAGCAAGGCATTGCGTGGAGCGATGCCGATGCACTTGGCAACATAGCCGTAACATTAGAAATTGAGTTTAAAGCAGGCGAAATTTACTTAAATCAACACATTGTCTCTGAAGAAGTACGCAGTGAGGAAATGAGTCGCGGCGCATCAGAAGTCGCTATCCACACGCCAGTGCGTAATGCTTTATTTGATTTGCAACAAAGCTTTCGCAAAGCGCCGGGCTTAGTGGCGGATGGTCGCGATATGGGCTCTGTTGTATTTAAAGATGCTGTGCTCAAGATTTTTTTAACCGCGCATGTTGAAATTCGCGCTGAACGCCGCTATAAACAACCAACTAGCAAGAGCATGCCTGCTGATTACGCAAAAATTCTGCAAGATTTACAAGAACGCGATACACGCGATAGCCAACGTAGAGCTTCACCGCTTATACAGACGCCAGATGCCATTTTATTAGACACCAGTGATTGCTCAATTATCGAGGCCGTAGAAATCGTGCTGGATGCCTATCAAAATATTTTACAAAATAAAGCAAAAAATACTTTAAGTCATTGAACATAAGCTATTTTTTGTGTAATATACGCGGTTCGTGCTGCGTTTCTTAACTAAATATAATGTTAACGCAGAATTATATTAACTACCCCACTGCTAGGTGGGAATACTTTAGAGTTTATTTCATATGAAATTTGATTTTGACAATCATTTTTTAAATTAAAAACATAACTTTTAGTAATTTTTTAGGTAACTTTATTTTAATGGCTTCTACTTCTAAATCAACCCCATCTTCTATGGAATCTTTTGCCGCGCTTTTTGAAGAAAGCTTAGCGCGCCAAGAAATGCGCTCTGGCGAAGTTATTACCGCCGAAGTTGTTTCAATCGATAGCGACCACGTCATTGTGAACGCAGGTCTCAAATCAGAGAGCGTTATTGACGCTGCTGAATTCAAAAACGCTCAAGGTGAGCTTGAAGTTGCTGTTGGCGACTTTGTAAAAGTATGTATTGAAAAACTAGAAGATGGTTTTGGCTCAACCCAACTTTCTCGCGAAAAAGCAAAGAAAATGGAAGCTTGGCTAGATTTAGAAGATGCAATGAACGAAGGTCGCGTGGTTAAAGGCTATGTAAGCGGTAAAGTAAAAGGTGGCTTACGCGTTTCTGTTAATGGCATTATGGCTTTCTTACCTGGCTCATTGGTAGATGTTCGCCCAGTAAAAGATACGACACCATTCGAAAACAAAGAATGGGATTTCAAAGTAATTAAATTAGACCGCAAGCGAAACAACATTGTGGTTTCTCGCCGTGCAGTGATGGAAGTTTCTGCTGGTGCAGATCGCGAAGCGCTGATGGGCACGCTCACAGAAGGTGCAACAGTTAAAGGTATTGTTAAAAATATTACTGATTACGGTGCATTCGTTGACTTAGGCGGGATTGATGGCTTACTTCACATTACAGACTTGGCTTGGCGCCGTGTTAAACACCCATCTGAAGTGTTAACAGTGGGCGAAGAAGTTGAAGCAAAAATCTTGAAATTCGACCAAGAGAAAAACCGTGTTTCTCTTGGTATTAAGCAATTAGGTGATGACCCATGGGTTGCACTCACGCGCCGCTATCCAGTAAGCACTCGCTTATTCGGCAAAGTATCTAACATTACCGATTACGGCGCATTCGTTGAAGTTGAGCCAGGCATCGAAGGTCTAGTGCACGTATCTGAAATGGATTGGACAAACAAAAACATTCATCCAGGCAAAATCGCACAATTAGGTGATGAAGTTGAAGTGATGATTCTTGAGATTGACGAAGACCGTCGTCGTTTATCACTCGGTATGAAGCAATGTAAAGCTAACCCTTGGGATGATTTCTCAGCAACGCATGCTAAAGGCGATAAAGTATCTGGTCAAATTAAATCTATTACTGACTTTGGAGTATTTATTGGTTTGCCAGGTGGCATTGATGGCCTTGTTCACTTATCAGATCTTTCATGGACACAATCTGGTGAAGAAGCGATTCGTAACTTTAAAAAAGGTGATGAATTAAACGCAGTGATTATTGCCATTGATGTAGAAAAAGAGCGCATTTCATTAGGCGTTAAACAACTGACTGAAGACCCATCAGGCGCTACACCTGCAATCTCAACTGAAGAAAAAGCAGCTAAGCCAAAAGCGAAACCTGCAAAAACCAAAGCTGAAGATGCAAAACCGGAAGATAATGCAGCGGCAGCAGGTACTACCAATCTTGGCGCTTTATTAAAAGCCAAAATGGATAGTAAAAAGTAAGATTGTTAGTTAAAGCAATCATCATAAATAAGTTAAACTAAAGGCAACTATAAGCCATGACAAAATCTGAATTAATTAATTTACTCGCTGAACGTTTTCCACAGCTTGTTGTAAAAGATGCGGAATTATCTGTTAAAGCGATTTTAGATGCGATGACCGATAATTTATCAACGGGTGAGCGTATCGAGATTAGAGGCTTTGGTAGCTTTAGTTTAAATTACAGACCACCTCGTTTGGGTCGTAACCCTAAAACTGGTAGCAAAGTGCAAGTGCCTGCAAAACACGTACCGCACTTTAAAGCGGGTAAAGAGTTACGCGATAGAGTAGATTCTGCAGAGTGATTTGTTTAACTTAATAAAAAAACGGCGCTATATTAAGCGCCGTTTTTTATTTGCTAGCTAATTTTGATAGCCTTATTTTTGAAAAAAAGCGACTTTTTGAGAATCATTAGCCAGTCTTGTCAAGCTTAGGTAAAATAGCAAATTCTAAAACATAAGTGAAATCATGACTGTTGAATTTGAATATTGGTGGTTACTCGTACTGCCGCTATTTTTTACCTTAGGCTGGATTGCCGCTCGGGTAGATATCAAGCAGCTATTGTCAGAGTCTACAGCCTTGCCAGCGGCATATTTTAAAGGCTTAAACTTTCTGATTAGCGATCAGCACGACAAAGCAGTAGAAGCTTTTTCTGAAGCCATGCAAGCCAATACAGATTCACTTGAATTGCACTTTGCGCTTGGAAGTTTATTTAGGCGCACTGGAGAGACTGACCGTGCAATCAATATGCACCTTAACTTGCTAGATAAAAAAGAACTGACCCCAAATCAACGAAGTGCAGTCAAAGCAGAACTTGCACAAGACTACTTAAAAGCGGGCTTGTATGACCGCGCTGAAGAGCTATTTAAAAGTTTGGATGACACCCGCTATCGTCAACCATCGCTTAATGCATTATTAGAAATATATGTACGTGAGCGCGAATGGTCGCAAGCCGTTGAAACTGCAACCGAGTTAGAACGTTTATCTGGTGTACCATTTAGAAAAGAAATTGCCCAATATTATTGCGAGCTCGCAATGAATGACATCATCGCGCAGAAACCAGACGCTGCACGCAATTTGCTACATATGGCATTAGATGCCAATAAAAGTTGTATACGTGCAAATGTGCTTTTGGGTGATATTGAAGTGAATCAAGGCGCACATCAAGCTGCCATTTCACATTGGAAGAAGATTGAGTTTCAAAAACCGCAATATTTAGGCTTAATTGCAGGCAAAATGCTTAAAAGTTACCGAGCAAATAATCAATTAAAAGAGGGCTTAGCCCAACTTAATACTTATTTGGAAACCTATAAATTACCAACCTTAATGTCGGTACTTTACGAAGCAACGCTCACAGAGGAAGGGCCTGACAAAGCGGCAAAACTTGCGCGAAATGAGCTGATTCGCAAACCTAATCTCACTACCTTAGACCAGCTTTTGCAAGCGCGCGCAATGGCAGACGAAACTAAAAAAACTGTAAAAAATCTTGCTAACAATCAAGATATTCAATTGATGCAGCAAACCGTGAGAAACGCCATTGGCGATCGTGCCGCATATCATTGCGACCAATGTGGTTTCCGTGCAAAACAATACCACTGGCAATGCCCTGCTTGCAATGCTTGGGAATCCTTACCTGCAGAGCCTTCTGAAGCAATCAGCCGTGAAATGACCATTAAAAAATAATCGCTAAATGACTGATTCAAAAATAATTGTTGCTCTTGACTATGCTGACGCGCAATCTGCGCTAGCGCTTGTAAATCAACTTAATCCAGATTTGTGCAAGCTTAAAATCGGCAAAGAGCTTTTTACTGCCGCTGGCCCACAATTCGTCGAACAGCTTGTTGCCAAAAACTTTAAGGTTTTTCTCGACTTAAAATATCACGACATCCCCAACACCGTCAAAAAAGCCTGTGAAGCTGCCGCCAATTTGGGTGTATGGATGCTGAACGTGCACGCAAGCGGCGGCACTGCCATGATGCAAGCAGCATTAGAAGGCCTAGATAAAAGTCAGCAGTCGCCGTATTTAATCGCGGTAACTGTGCTAACCAGCATGAGTCAGGCAAACTTAACTGAAATTGGCATTGAAAATTCTATTGAAAACCAAGTGCTAAAGCTTGCAAGCTTAACGCAACAAGCTGGCTTGCATGGCGTAGTGTCCTCTGCGCTAGAGGTAACCATGTTAAGGCAACATTTAGGCAACGAATTTTGCTTAGTCACACCTGGCATACGCCCTGCCCAAATAATCGTCAACCAAGTCAACCAAGATGACCAATCTCGCGTTGTTACGCCTCATGATGCACTAAACAGTGGCGCCAGTTATTTGGTAATCGGTCGACCAATTACGCAAGCGCCCAACCCACTTAAATCACTAGAAGCAATATTACTCACAATCTAGGTTTTAATGAGGTGATGCATCAGTCAATGCCAACTATACTAGCTCAGTTATTGGTCCAGCTTTGAATTTACAATTAAAGCTAGTATTATTTGGCAATGTCATAACAACTTGATGACCAATAAAAACTTATAACACTTACGGAGAAATTGAATGAAAAAACTACTCATCGCCCTATTGGCTTCGCTTGTATTTAGCTTCAGCGCATTAGCAGCAGTCAACTTAAACACTGCAACACAAGCAGAGCTAGAAAGCCTAGACGGTATTGGCCCAGTAAAAGCGGCAGCGATTATTGATTACCGCAAGAAAAATGGCGGTTTCAAATCAGTAGATGAGTTAGAAAAAGTGAATGGTGTTGGCCCTGTGACATTACAAAACGTGCGTAAAGATGTTTCTGTTTCAGGCAGAACAACAATCACTGCGCCAGCAGCAGATAAAAAAGAAACGAAAGCGGACAAACCAGTAAAGGAAACAAAGACAAAAGAAGTGGGCACATCTAAAGCAGCAGATAGTGGCAAAACGACTGAAAGTAAAGAAGTAAAAAAAGATAAAACTGCAAAAAAAGAGAAAGCAGATAAAGAAGACAAGGCCGATAAAGCTAAAAAAGATAAAAAAGTGAAAGAAGAAAAAACTGCAAAAGAAGAGAAGCCAGCTAAAGAATCAAAAGCTAAAAAGGAAAAAGGCGACAAAGAAGATAAAGCGGATAAACCTAAAAAAGAGAAAAAATCAAAAGAAGATAAAGAGCCTAAAGAGAAAAAAACTAAAAAAGACAAAGCTGAGTAATCAATTTAGTCATTATTTTGCACTTTCTATTTTGACCAAACAAATCCCGCTACTTTGAACTGCACCCCAAATTAATGTCCAATATCTGGGGTACAGTTCAACTGGCGGGATTTTTTATTGGGCTTTAAAGCCCAGCTACTTAACACTCATGCCTGGCTTAGCGCCGCTATCTGGACTTAAAATATAAGGGCCGCCGTTCTCATCACTGGCGGCTAACACCATACCTTCGGAAATACCAAATTTCATTTTACGTGGTGCTAAATTAGCTACCATCACGGTTAAGCGCCCTTTCAAGGTTTTTGGGTCGTAAGCCGATTTAATGCCTGAGAACACTTGACGGAAAATTGGTTCGCCAGTATTAGTTGTTTCACCAATATCAAGCGTGAGCTTAAGTAATTTCTCTGCGCCTTCCACATGTTCGGCATTCACAATCTTGGCTATACGCAAATCAATCTTAGTAAAATCATCAATGCTAATAATCGAGACCTCAGCAACGCCGCTGAAAGTCAATACTGGTTCGGCTGCTGGAGTTGCTGATTTGATTACTGCAGGTTTTGTGGTAGTTGAAGCAGTTAAGTTTTCTTTGTTTGCTTCTGTCATGGCTTCAATTGCTTTCGGGTCAATACGCGTAATTAAATGGTTATACTCATTAATTTTGTGTCCTGCACTTAAGTTCTCACCCACGCTTGCCCAAATAAGCGGTGCTATGTTTAGAAACGCCTCAATTTCACTGGCGAGTTTTGGTAACACAGGTTTGAGATAGAGCGTGAGCAAGCGGAACATCTCCAACGCATCTGAACACACTTCTTGCAAGGTAGCATCTTGGCCTTCTTGTTTCGCCATCACCCAAGGAGCTTTTTCGGCCACAAAGCCATTGGATAAATCGCTTAAACGCATAATTTCGCGTAAAGCTTTGCCGTAATCCCGTGTTGCATACGATTCGGCAATCATTGGTGCGGCGGCCTTTAATTCGGCAATTACTGCATTATTGGCCGATGGATTTAATTGACCTGCAAAGCGCTTTGTTACAAAACCCGCGCAGCGACTGGCAATATTGATATATTTGCCCACCAAGTCACTGTTTACACGGGCAACAAAATCATCCAAACTTAAGTCAATATCTTCCATCGTATTGTTCAATTTAGCGGCGTAGTAATAGCGCAAATACTCTGGGTTTTTAATATGGTCTAAATAGCTACGCGCGGTAATAAACGTGCCGCGCGATTTGCTCATTTTTTCGCCATTAACAGTTAAGAAACCATGTGCGAAAATTTGCGTAGGTGTGCGGTGACCGCTAAATTTAAGGGTGGCAGGCCAAAAAAGCGCGTGAAAATATAGAATATCTTTGCCAATAAAATGATATAGCTCGGTGCTTGAATCCGCTTTCCAATATTCATCAAAATCTAAGCCTTGCTTCTCGCAGAGATTTTTAAAGCTTGCCATGTAACCAATCGGTGCATCCAGCCATACGTAAAAATACTTGCCCGGTGCATCGGGGATTTCAAAGCCAAAATACGGCGCATCGCGTGAAATATCCCAATCATTTAGGCCGTTTTCAAACCATTCACCCATTTTGTTGGCAGCTTCGCCTTGTAGCGTGGGTTTTCCTTGAATTGCTTCGCTTCGAGTCCAGTCTTTTAAAAATGCTTCACATTCACTTAATTTAAAAAAGTAATGCTCGGTTTCTTTACGAATAGGCGCTGCGCCAGAAACTGCTGAATAGGCATTAATCAGCTCAGTCGGGTTGTAGGTTGCGCCACACACCTCACAATTATCGCCATATTGGTCTTTGGCGTGACATTTCGGACACTCGCCTTTAATAAAGCGGTCAGGCAGAAACATATTTTTAACAGGGTCGTAAAATTGCTCAATATTTTTGGTGGCAATTTTACCATTGGCTTTGAGCTTTTTATAAATGCCTTGTGACAACTGTTTGTTTTCTTCGGAGTTAGTAGAATAGTAATTGTCAAACGCCACTAAAAAGTCAGAAAAATCGGCGCTATGTTCTTTGTGCACCCCCTCAATCAAGGCTTCTGGCGTGATGCCCTCTTTTTCTGCGCGCAACATAATGGGTGTACCATGCGTGTCATCCGCACACACATAATGCACCGTGTGCCCCTGCATTTTTTGAAAACGCACCCAAATATCGGTTTGAATATATTCCACCAAATGTCCAAGATGAATACTGCCGTTGGCGTATGGTAAGGCAGAAGTAACGAGTATTTTACGTTCAGGGATTGAAACTAACATAAGGTAAATGAACCTGTGATGAGTGAAGCTCACATTTTAGCAAATACAAAGCACTTAACCTAAGTGTTAGTTGAAATAAGTGTTCGTTAAACTAAGTTTTAACAAAAATGATTGCACCTTAAAAATTATCATTAAAGCTTAACGGAAATGTCATATAAATTTAAATACATTTAATTATCATTTTTGCGTACAACAAAAGGTTACAAATATGATTATTGTGACAGATACATTTCGTCAAACCAACGGCGTTTCTACCACGTATAAAAATCTCAAAAGTATTGCTAAATCGCGCAATCTGCGCTTTAAAGTGATCCATCCAGGTTTATTTAATTGGGTTCCCATGCCGTTGTATCCAGAAATTCAGTTATCCATTCAACCACTAAGATTATGGCGAACCTTAAACCGCATAAACCCACCACAAATTCATATTGCCACTGAGGGTATTATGGGCTTAGTCGCAAGAACATGGTGCAAGGTGCATCGCAAGCCTTTTACCAGCTCTTACCACACCCGTTTCCCTGAATATCTAAAAGTGATGCTAGGTATTCCACTATGTTGGACTTACGCTTACTTAAAACGCTTTCATGCACCTGCTAAAACCACTTTTGTCACGACGGAAAGTGTACATAAAGAGCTAACCCAACATGGCTTTAAGCATTTAACTGTTTGGACGAGGGGCGTTTCTGAGCAACTTATTAGCAAACAAGTTTTCGCTCCCAACAGTCAAAAATTGCGCATACTCAATGTTGGTCGCATCAGCAAAGAAAAAAACTTAGATGCATTATGTGCGTACCAAGACCAATTTGAAATCTCAATCGTTGGTGACGGGCCTTATTTAAAAGAACTCAAACAAAAGTATAAAAAAGTTACTTTTCTTGGCTATAAATTTGGTAAGGAGCTTGCAGATATTTATGCGCAACATGATATTTTTGCTTTTCCTTCTCGCACTGATACGTTTGGTATTGTAATGATAGAAGCCATGTGTAACGGCTTACCTGTTGCAGGTTTTGACGTTGCCGGCCCACGCGATGTGATCGAAAATGGGGTAACCGGTTACTATAGTCATAATCTGTATTTATCAATCACCCATTGTCAAAAGCTCGATCGCACCAAAATTATGCAAAATGCTAGAAATAAATGGAGTTGGTCGCACTGCTTTGATATTTTTTCGAGCCATTTTCATGCTTAAGTATTTTTAAGAACAATTTCGCAACCGGTAATTTTAGATCAACTTTAACCAAATATATTCATACGATTAACATCAAATCTGCCTATCTAAAAATTATGCTGGGCTTGCTCACTTAAATTCAGTTGTGGTTTATTAAAATATAATTGGAATAAACATGACTTCTAAAAAATTTCTTCTAGAACATATTTATTAGCCAAACTCTCTCTGTATCCTAAAGGGATAATATGTCTTGCTTATAATTAATAACTTTATTGATTAACAATTGTTGATTAATGCTTATCTTGTTATGATGTTTTTACAATAGTATTGATTAATCATGACGATGCATCAGATTTTCACCGAATTTTCGTTATTACTCATCTTATCCGCGTTTGCGGGCATGATTGGGCTGTGGCTAAAACAACCAGTTATCATCGCCTTCATCATCGTTGGGATTTTAGTAGGTCCTGCCGGCATTGGATTGGTGAGCGCGCATGACCAAGTAGACCTTTTAGCGCAAATTGGGGTAGCAGTGCTGCTTTTTGTAGTAGGCCTCAAGCTAGACTTGCAACATATCCGTCATGTTGGCCCTGTAGCGCTGGCAACGGGGTTGGGTCAACTTACTTTTACCATTATTTTTGGTTTTATTCTAACATATGCCATGGGCAAAAGCTTCATGGATGCGCTTTATATAGCTGTAGCGCTCACCTTCTCTAGTACGATTATCATCGTAAAACTTTTGACCGACAAACGTGAAATAGATGCTTTACATGGTCGGATAGCCATTGGCTTTTTGATCGTACAAGACTTGGCCGTTGTGATTGCCATGATGTTTATGAGCACCCTCAAAGCAGATGGTGATGTAGCACTTAGTAGCACACTGACGATATTGATGCTTAAATTAAGCGTCGTAATTGCCATCATGTTTGTGCTTATGCGCTACGTTTTACCATTTATTGTGTCAAGGATGGCGCGCTCACAAGAGTTGTTACTCATTTTTGCCGTGGCTTGGGGTACTAGCTTTGCAGCCATGGGCGAATGGTCAGGTTTTTCGAAAGAAGCTGGCGCCTTTTTAGCGGGTTTCTCGCTGGCATCCAGTGTCTATCGTGATGCCATCAATGCGCGCTTAACAGGGATCCGTGACTTTTTACTACTGTTCTTTTTTATTGACTTAGGTTCTAAGTTAGATTTCACAACACTTGGAGATGAATTATGGCCAGCGGTCGTGCTTTCTATCTTTGTGCTTGTGGGCAATCCGCTAATTGTCATGGCGATTATGGGCTATATGGGTTATCGTAAGCGCACTAGTTTTTTGGCAGGCTTAACTGTTGCACAAATCAGTGAATTCTCAATCGTGTTTGTGTCCATGGGGATATCATTGGGGCATGTTGGAGTTGATGTATTGGGGCTGACGACTATAGTAGGATTAGTCACCATCGCACTTTCAACCTATATGATTTTATATTCTCACCCCCTATATAGTCATTTATCTCATTGGCTTTCAATATTTGAACGTAAGAATACTTTTAGAGAGTCCAACAAACAAAGTGCTAATCATACAAATGCTGTATTTGATGTTATGGTGTTTGGTGCTGGACGATATGGCGAAGCGCTTATTAAGCAGCTAGAAAAAACTGGCTTTTCAGTATTAGGTGTAGATTTTGATCCTGAAATTCACACTAAATTAAAAAAACGTGGTCTCAATATAAAGTATGGAGATTGCACTGAGTCTGAGTTTGTCGAATCACTACCACTAAAACATGTGGACTGGATTGTCAGCACGCTCCCTGATATTGCAACAAATCAGTCTTTGATGCATGCCCTTAAAGAAAATCAGTATCATGGCAAAATAGTAGCACTTGCTAGAGAAGAATCTGAAAACCAGACTTTAAAAAAAATGGGGGTAGATATTGTACTTTATCCACTTCTAGATACTGTTAGCTTTGCTGTTGAGCGACTTAGTAAAGAAATTATAAAGAAAGAATGAGGTAATAAGCGATGTTAAAAAATATTATCTGTGCAATTGACTTTTCTGATGCTTCTGTATCTGTAATCAATCGCGCAAAATTTATCCATCAACAATCAAATAGCCAACTGTTGCTTGTTTATTGCATGGAAAATCATCAGATTCAATTCCTGAGTTTTATCTTTAAATCTTCAGAAAACACAGCAGATACGCCAGCCAATGAGCTATTTGCTCATTTAAACGCTTTAAAAAACCAGCTATTGCCATTAGAAAAAGAGGTAACAACGCGAATAACTCTTGGTATAGTCGCTGAGGTGATGCCTAGAGAAGCGGAAGCCTTTAATGCTAACTTAATTATTATTGGCACTAGTAAAAAATCTAGTTTGCAACGTACCTTTTTGGGATCAAATGCAATTAAAATTCTACGCCTTAGCCCTTGCTCTGTATTGGTGACAAAAACTAATGCAACAGGCACATATCAACGTATAATAATTGGTGTTGATTTATCAAGTGACATTCAACCAACGCTCGACTTTATTAGTGCACTTGCACCAGAGGCTGAAGTTATTATAGCGCACTTCTATCAAATTCCATTTGAGGGAAAACTGACGCATCATGCAGATTTAAATGACCCATATCTTGCGGCTTATCGTCAAGAATTACGAGACGAAGCCACTCAAAAACTTAATATAATAGCCAACAAATCAAGCTGGGGCTTATTAAAGTCGACAAATATCGTTACGCAGGGTGATCCAGCCGAAATGCTTTTAAAACTTGCGCAAGATCACAAATGTGATTTGATTGTATTGAACAAGAGTAATAAAACAGCTATAGATGATTTTATTTTAGGAAGTGTCACTAATGAGGTTGTTAATTTAAGCACACGTGATGTTCTTGTTTTCAACCAGAAACATACTGATTAATGTTAACGTTTTATCAGATTTCAACGTGCAGTATTAATATAGAAATCATCTTTCTCGATTCTGTAAAAATGGGCGAATTAATTTAATCAAATTATATTGCAGTCTCTTTGATGTAAAGCAAATCTTTATTTCAACCTTTAATTTACTATCAACTATAGTTGATTAAATTTCAAACGTGAAAGGTTGCTAACTTTGTCAAAAAAAAATCCAATATCCGAGTCTGAGCTAACGCTTATTCAGCGTTACTGGTCCGCATGCAATTACCTTGCGACTGGCATGATTTATTTGATGGGGAACCCGCTCCTCAAGGAGCCACTTCAAGCCAATCATATCAAGCAACGTCCGCTTGGGCACTGGGGATCCAGCCCCGGCTTAAGTTTTGCTTACATTCACATGAATCGTATGATTAAAATGCATCACTTAAACGTAATATTTTTAGCGGGGCCGGGGCATGGTGCGCCTGGCATTCTTGCACCTGTATATCTTGAAGGTACTTACAGCGAAGTGTACCCTGACAAAGCACAAACTGAGGATGGCATGCGTGCTTTATTTAAAGACTTTTCTTTTCCTGGTGGATTTGGTAGCCATTGCACCCCCGAACTGCCAGGTTCGATTCATGAAGGTGGCGAGCTGGGGTATAGCCTCTCACATGCCTTTGGCGCTGCTTTTGATAATCCCGACTTGCTTGTGACGGTCATGGTGGGGGATGGGGAAGCCGAAACTGGTCCTTTGGCAACGGCATGGCATTCAAACAAATTTCTGAACCCAGTGCGTGACGGCGCGGTGTTGCCCATATTGCATCTAAATGGTTATAAAATTAACAATCCAACGGTATTGTCGAGAATTACCCATGATGAACTGGAAAACTTACTTACGGGCTACGGTTGGACACCTTATTTTGTGGAGGGTGATGTCCCCGAAAAAATGCATCAGCAAATGGCTATGGTCATGGAGACTTGCATAATCCATATTAAGTCCATACAGAGTAATGCACGAGAAACACAAGATAGTAGCCGTCCACGTTGGCCCATGATAGTCTTGCGAAGCCCTAAGGGTTGGACTGGCCCCAAAAAAGTAGATGGTCATATAATAGAAAATAGCTGGCGGGCGCATCAGGTGCCATTAAGTAAACCAGCAGAAAACCCCGACCATCTAGCTCAGTTGGAATCTTGGATGCGTAGTTATCAACCAGAAACCTTGTTTGATGCTAGCGGTCGTTTGTTGCCTGAACTAGCGCAACTTGCACCACTTGGAAACAGCCGCATGAGCGCCAATCCTCACGCCAATGGGGGCTTGTTGCGCCAACCTTTGCGCTTACCTGACTTTCGTAAATATGCTGTGTCCGCCATCCCATCCGAAGGATCTCAACACTCGAACACCCAACCATTTGGCTGTCTGCTTCGTGATGTAATGTTTGCTAATCCTTACAATTTTCGATTGTTTGGTCCAGATGAGACCAGTTCAAATAAATTGCAGGATGTTTATCAGGCCAGCAAAAAAACATGGTTGGCGGGTAGGTTGCCAGAGGATGAAGATGGTGGCGAGCTCGCAGCAGATGGCAAGGTCATGGAATATCTTTCTGAACATACTGTAGAAGGTTGGTTAGAGGGTTACTTGTTAACAGGAAGACACGGATTTTTGTCTAGTTACGAGTCGTTTGTACATGTAATTGACTCTATGTTTAACCAGCATGCCAAATGGTTGGATATGTCCAAAAAAGTCAGTTGGCGCGCACCTATTGCTTCACTCAACTTACTCATCACCTCAACAGTATGGCGGCAAGACCATAATGGATTCACCCATCAGGACCCTGGGTTTTTGGACATCGTTGTCAACAAGAGTCCTGAAATTACACGCATCTATTTACCGCCAGATGCCAATTGTTTGTTATCAGTGGCTAACCATTGTTTACGTAGCACTGACTATGTCAATGTAATTGTTTGCGACAAACAAAAACATCTGCAATATCTCGACATTACCAATGCTACAACCCATTGTACAAAGGGATTAGGCATTTGGGATTGGGCCAGCAATGATGCAGGTTGCGAACCAGATTTAATTATGGCTTGTGCAGGGGATGTCCCCACTAAAGAGGCGCTAGCCGCAACCGCGCTACTACGCCAACACTTTCCATCATTAAAGATACGCTTTATCAATGTGGTTGATTTATACAAGCTAACCCCAGAAAGTGAACATCCGCACGGCTTATCAGATAAAGAGTTTGACCGTCTCTTTACCACAGACAAGCCCATCATTTTCAATTTTCATGGCTACCCATACCTGATTCATCGACTCACGTATCGTCGAACCAATCATGCCAATTTGCACGTAAGAGGTTACCGCGAAAAAGGCAGTATTAACACCCCGCTTGAGCTTGCCATACAAAACCATATTGACCGCTTTAGTTTAGCGATAGAGGCAATTTACCGCGTACCTTCTTTACGTAATATCGGCGCTCATGTGCAAGAAGCGTTGCGCAATCGGCAGATTGCCTGTTGTCAATACGCGTATACCTATGGTGTAGACATGCCTGAAGAGGACAACTGGCAATGGAAGGGCTAGCATTAGATAGTCCAGCTAAAAATGAGGTCGACTTGCTCGTAATCAACTGTGGCTCATCAAGCCTCAAAGCCGCTTGTTTTATTGCCAATCATCCCCGCAAAAACTTTCATTATCGTATAGCTACGCAACAACCATCAATAGCGGGTTTTGACGAAGCATTCCGTCAACTATTTGCAGACTTAGGTCACATTTCACCTACCTTGATTGCTCACCGCTTCGTATTTGGCGGGCACATCGAGCAAGCAGCAAGATTGGTGACGGCAAGCGAGTTACAACGCTTAGAAACACTCACTGCGTTTGCGCCATTGCATATCCCCTTGCATTTGCATGGCATCAAACGTTGTACAGAGCATTTTTATCGCCAATCACCCGTGCCGCAATGGGCCTGTTTTGACAATGCATTTCACTTTCATCTGCCTGAACTTGTGTATCGCTTTCCGATTCCAGAAACATTCAAGTTGCGTCGATTTGGTTATCATGGCTTAAATTATGCGCATGTTGCTAAACAACTGCCAAAACTGCTGGATAGCCACATTACACTCGGACGAATTGTAGTCGCGCATCTTGGTAGCGGTTGCAGTTTATCTTTATTAGAGAATCTACAATCAATGGATACCAGCATGGGCTGTAGCACGGCAGGGGGCATTCCCATGGCAACCCGAAGTGGTGACATGGACCCTGGCGTGATTCTTACCTTAGCCAAAACACTTGATTCTTCACAGTTGCATGATCTCGTTTTTAATAAAAGCGGATTGCGTGCGCTATCCAATGACGAGAGCAACGATATGCAAACATTGTTAGCTAGCAAGAGCGATGCTGCGGCATTTGCCGTTGATTATTTTGCGCGCAGCGTTCGCGCATTTATTGGTGGTTATGCGGCCAAAGCCGGTGGTATTGACGCGCTTGTGTTCACTGGTGGAATAGGTGAACATGCGGCAGAGGTACGAAGGTTAATTTGCGAACCTCTATCTTTTTTAGGCTTTGAACTATCAGAGGTAGCGAATCAATCACACCAAACTTGGCTTAGCAAATCCGCATCTAAACCGATATTAATCATTCCTGCTGATGAAGAGGCCGAAATCGCATCTTTGGTATTAAATCATTCAATGATCAATAAACAGTAAATATCCTTTCCTTTAAATGGTTACATCAATTAGAAATCCAGCCAGTTTTTATAAAAATTGGATGATGGCTACCATTACTGAAAAAAAAGCAAATAAACTGAGCGTTCATTATTATATTGTTTTGACCTGTTTAAATCGCAGAACTGCTTTTTCTAACTCTATAAACAAAAACATTACAATGGCTAGCGCAAAAATAAATACCCATGAACTTAGATCTAAATCTTCAGTATTAAACACCGTTTGCATCCAAGGAAGATAAGTAAATAAACTTTGCAATAAAAATACAAAAAAAACTACCCAAAGGGCGACACGATTATCAATAAATGTATGAAAGTTGAGTGATGACGCCGTAAAATAACGAACATTAAACAAATATACCACTTCACTCATCACCAACATGTTAACCGCAGCAGTGCGCGCCAACGCCAAACTACTGCCTCTTGCTAGCTCCCACTCAAACGCTGCAAAGGTTACGGCAACCATTAATATGCTGACAAACAAAATACGGAATCCAAGCACCCTTGTTATAAGCGGTTCTTTTGGCGACCTTGGCGGGCGTTGCATGACCCCTTGCTCAGACTGTTCAAATGCTATTGCTAAGGCCAGCGTTACTGCAGTAATCATGTTTACCCATAACACTTGCCCAGCGGTAATTGGCATCGCTATGCCAGCAAAAATGGCTAATAAAATGACCCCAGATTGTCCGCCATTGGTTGGCAATAAAAATAACAGCGACTTCTTTATATTGTCGAGCACTACCCTACCCTGCTTTACGGCATTCGTTATCGTCGCAAAATTGTCATCAGTTAACACTAGATCAGCGGCTTCTCGGGCTGCCTCGGTTCCTTTATTGCCCATTGCCACACCAATGTCTGCCGCCTTTATTGCTGGCGCATCATTGACCCCATCACCAGTCATCGCCACTAACTCACCTTGCGCCTGCAGAGCTGCCACTAACCGCATTTTATGTTGTGGTGCGGCGCGTGCAATTACATCCACAAACTTTATTTGCTCTACGAGTTGCATATCACTCAGCTTTTCAATCACATCGCCCGTTAACACATGCGTGGTATTTAATCCAATTTGCTTGGCAATAGCGCCGGCTGTTACCGCATGGTCTCCCGTAATCATAACCACGCGCAAACCGGCTGTTTGGCACTCTGCCACTGCCTTAATAACTTCAGCGCGTGGTGGATCAATCATTCCCACAAGCCCAAGCAACGTAAACCCATGGATAATATCATCCATGCTCAGAGTCGTTTTACCAACAGGCATTTCACATCGTGCAAGTGCAAGTACGCGTTCTCCTTTAGTTGCAGATTCCGCCATGCGTGACTCCCATAACGTCCTATCTAACGCACCTTTGTTATCGTAATTGCAAAGCGATAAGACTTTTTCAGGCGCCCCTTTTAAAAGCACAAATACTTGCCCCTCATGGTTATGATGCAGGGTTGCCATCAATTGGTGCTCAGATTCAAAAGGGATACAGTCTATTCTGGGATATTGCTGGTTCATATCATGCTTATCAAACTCTGCCTTGTAAGCCAATGTTTGCAATGCCCCTTCTGTGGGGTCACCGACTAAACGCCAAATGCCAGTGTCGTCATGCCTAATCTCCGCATCGTTACATAATATGGCGCACATCAGTAAAGCATGTAAATCATGATTATCTGTGATATCTGCTACCTGTTCGGCATTTAAGAATCCGCCTTCTGGTGTATAGCCTACCCCGCTTACAGTCAGCGTTTGTTGCGGTAGCAATACACTCACAGCGGTCATTTCATTACAAGTTAATGTGCCTGTTTTATCAGAGCAAATTACCGTGACAGAACCGAGCGTCTCCACGGCAGGTAAACGACGGATAATTGCCTTGTTTTTAGCCATTACTCGAGTGCCGATAGCAAGGATAATGGTGACAATGGCTGGTAGACCTTCTGGAATTGCAGCAACCACCAAACCGACAATGGCCAAAAATAACTCGAGTACAGGCATGTGCCTGACCCAATAACCAAACGCAAATGCGATAGCTGCAACAACCAAAATTATTAAAGTGATTTGTTTTGCAAATACATCCAAGCGCCTAGTGAGCGGGGTCTCGATGTTTTTCACTTCGCTTACTAACGTACCTATTTTGCCAATCTCGGTTTCCATAGCCGTTGCCACCACAACGCCATGCGCATGGCCTGCAGTTACAATCGTGCTTGAAAAAGCGATGCAATCGCGGTCTGCCATGGCACAGTCTGCCCCTACTTGCTTTGCGGACTTTTTAACTGGCACAGACTCTCCTGTCAGCGCAGCCTCCATCACATGTACATTTTTAACTTGAATTAATCTTAAATCTGCGGGCACTTTGTCGCCTGGCTCTAAAATGACAATATCGCCGAGCACTAATTGCGTAGCGTCAATCTCATGATGTTGAGAATCTCGAATCACTTTTGCGTGAGAAGCCATCATCGCTTGAACCGCTCTAAGCGCCTGCTCTGCTTTTCCTTCTTGCACAAACCCAATCCAAGCATTAATCAAAACTACGGCAAGAATGACACCGGCATCGACTAAATCTTTAAGTAAAAACGTGATTACTGCGGCAACCAGAAGCACATAAATAAGAGGGTTATGAAATTGAAGCGCTAAACGCAGCCAAGCTGGCCGTGTTTGATAGGAAGGCAATTTGTTTTCGCCATATAACGCTAATCGCGATTGCGCCTCTGAAGCGCTTAGGCCAGTTTTGGACGACCTTAAAGTGCTTAAGACCATTTCAGCATCTAATGCATGTGATTTAAGATCGCTTATTGGCTGCAAAGTAAACTCCATATCATGTGAAATTAATATAATTATTTCAAAAGCTTAGTTAACTTTGAGTATGTTACATCAAAACATCATTGTTGCTTATTGGTGCCATTATATTCATCGAGCATTATGGGTTATTGATTTAAATCAAAACTAACCGCAAAAATAAGTTCACAATAATTAGTCGTACTGTTCCATTAGGATATATCATGAAAAATAATAACACCCTTATTACTACTGCATTGATTTTAGCTGGTCTAGTCAGCATCAGTAATAGCAGCATAGCTCGCACTAGTAGTGCCCCCGTCAGTGATGGTGTATCGCTATCTATCATTCTGGAAAAAGTAGAAGCTGAAAACATAGGCGTAGTGATTGAAGCTGAGCATGAACATGGTAAATGGGAAATTGAGAGTTGCAAACCGGATGGTTGTACTGATATTAAATTTGATGCCAAAACTGGAGCAGAACTTAAGCGAAAATCCGAAAAATCAGATAACGCATTGCCATCAGAAGGCGCCAAACCCCTTTCCGAAATTGTTAAAATTTTCGAGGAGCACCATTACCCCATTACGGAAATCGAGTTTGAAGATGGAGTTTGGGAGGTCAAATGGATTAAGGATGGTCGCAAAGTGAAAAGTTATCTAGACCCAATGACCGCTAGAAATGTAAGCAAATAAAAACATGTTTACTGCTATTAACAACAAGTTCAGTTTATTAGCCTTATTTATTTACAACATCTTATGCGCTTTATAACTTTTTTTATGTCAATATCGTATGACTTAACTCCATTTATACCTTAAAATATCCTATCTTTTTACTCAAGAATTAATTTAAGGACAGCCACATGGCGATAACTGAACTACTTATTCAAAGCGTATTAAAACTGTGTGTTGACCCCAACACAGGTAAAGACTTTATCAGTAGCAAATCTGCCAAAAATATTCAGATTAATAGCAATAATGTTAGCGTGGATATTGCGCTGGGCTACCCTGCCAATAGCGTGATGGATGACGTGAAATGCTTGGTTGAACAGCATCTTAAAATGGTTGAAGGTGTGGGTGATGTCACTGTCAATATCGGTAGCCGCATCGTTGCACACAAGGCGCAGCAAGGGGTTAACTTGTTGCCGAATGTCAAAAATGTCATCGCGGTGGCTTCTGGCAAAGGTGGTGTGGGTAAATCGACGACCTCTGTGAATTTGGCCTTAGCACTGGCGGCTGAAGGTGCAACCGTAGGCTTGTTAGATGCCGATATTTACGGCCCAAGCCAACCACAAATGCTGGGCATTAGCGGCCGCCCAGAAAGCATGGATGGCAAAAGTATGGAGCCGATGCTCGCGCATGGTATTCAGACCATGAGTATTGGCTTTTTAGTAGATACGGACACGCCTATGGTATGGCGTGGCCCCATGGTAACTGGCGCTTTAGAGCAGTTGTTGCGCGATACCAAGTGGCGTGATTTAGACTATTTAGTGATTGATTTGCCACCAGGCACGGGCGATATTCAGCTCACACTTGCACAAAAAATCCCCGTCACAGGCGCGATTATTGTAACCACACCGCAAGATATTGCACTGTTGGATGCACGCAAAGGTTTAAAAATGTTTGAAAAAGTCGGCATTCCGATTTTAGGTATTGTCGAGAACATGAGCACACATATTTGTAGCCAATGTGGTCACGAGGAACATATATTTGGCGCGGGCGGCGGGCAAAAAATGTGTGATGATTATAAGGTTGATTTGTTGGGCAGTTTACCGCTAGATATGAGCATTCGCGTGCTAACCGATGGTGGCAAGCCGTCGGTGATTTCGGAGCCCAGCTCAAATATATCCAAAACCTATAAAGAAATTGCGCGCAAAGCTGCCATTAAAATCGCCAATGCGGCCTTAGACCACAGCAGTAAATTTCCGAATATTGTGATTCAAAATACTTAGCATTTAAGCTGTTTTTCACAAGAGAATTAGCACGAGAGATTTTAGATGCACTGCAAGGCAGTATCCATAACGGTTGCAGAGCATCTATTTTGAAGTTATCAAATTTCAACCTCAAAACAATATACATCTACACCGCATTTTGGGTTGATTAAAGTAGCTGGAATATCTACGCCACTGCGCCATTGATCGACAGCTTCTTGTTTGCCGCTGCCCGTGACTAAAAACATCGCGGCGTTAGTATTATTCAGCCTGTTTTGAGACATGGTAATGCGCTCCGCAGGTGGTTTGGGTGAATTAAATACAGGTACCGCATCTGCACTATTGTCTACAGTATGGCCTGGAAACAAGCTTGCTGTGTGCCCATCTTCGCCTAAGCCAAATAATACCAAATCAAATGTACCAACATTAGTAAGGGTTTTAGCATATGCTTTTGCACCTTCTATCGGACCCAACTCTGCCGGGATATTATAAATTTGATTCGCTGGCACTTTGACATGGCTCAACCATACTTGCTCTACCATTAAGCTATTGCGATCTTCATGATCTACAGGCAAACAACGGTCGTCATTAATAAAAATGTGCCATTTCGTCCAGTCTGTCGGCATATCACGCAGCAATGTGTAAATCGCTCTAGGGGTGTTACCACCTGCTAGTACAATGGAAAATTGTCCATTTTTGCTAATTGCCGCCGCCGCATATTGCATAATGGCATCGCACACGGCTTGCCTTAATGCCTCAATACTTTCGAAAGATTTCCAACGGGTATTATCAAGGGGTTGATTGCTTTGCGTCATTACGATGTTTCTCTATATATAAATGATGTCGATTAAGTTAAGTAAAAAATTCAAGTAAAAATTTAAGGCAGTATTTCACGCCAAGCTGTGCGCACTGTCATGCATTTTATATGTTTTTTTAAGTGAATGATTGTACGAGATTACCGCCATGCATTATTATATCGGCTTATTGCTAAGGATATTTAATGATTATCAAAGATAATGAAGTTGCAGACATATCGACACCGACGGGCGATATGCGTGCACACATTTTTCGCCCCGCTGCCCCTGGTAAATATCCTGCTGTATTAATGTACTCTGAGATTTTTCAAATTACGGGCCCAATTCGTCGCACAGCGGCGATTTTGGCTGGTCATGGTTTTATTGTTGCCTGCCCAGAAATTTATCATGAATATGAGCCACTAGGCACTGTGCTAGGTTATAACGAATCGGGCACTGCGCGCGGTAATGAGCTTAAAACAACTAAGCCTGTAGATGCTTACGACTCAGATGCGCGTGCAATGTTGGACTACCTAAAAACACGCAGTGATTGCACAGGGCGTTTAGGCGTGATGGGCATTTGCATTGGCGGTCACTTAGCTTTTCGTGCGGCAATGAATCCTGATGTTTTGGCTACAGCTTGTTTTTACGCAACTGATATTCATAAAAAAAGCTTAGGCTTAGGTCAAAACGATAACTCGTTGCAACGTGCTGGCGACATTAAAGGCGAGCTATTGCATATTTGGGGTCGCCAAGACCCGCATATTCCGCTAGAAGGACGTAACTTGGTGAAAGCACGTCTTGAAGAAGTAGGTGCCAAATATACTTGGCACGAGGTGAATGCCCAGCATGCATTTATGCGTGATGAAGGTCCACGTTACGATCCAGCGCTCGCCATGCAATGCTGGGGAATGGTCTTAGAACTATTCCACCGCCGTTTGGGCTGGGGCGATGTCGAAGAAAAAAGTTGAATGACGGCTATACCATCCAGAACGAATTAAATTAAAGAAGTAAAAGGACTTAAATGACACAAAAAATAGACCCATGTACCTTAGTGCTTTTTGGCGCCAGCGGTAATTTATCTCGCATCAAACTCATGCCAGGTTTGTTTCGTTTAGATGCAGCTGGTCGCTTGCCAGAGCATATGGCGATTCTTTCTGTTGGGCGAGGCACGATTGAGTTAGAGGCTTGGCGCGCCGATATTAAAAGCATGTTAGATGCTAAATTTAAAAGTGGCTATGACCAAAAAGTATTTGAGCGTTTTATTGCACGTAATCATTACTTTGCCAATAGCTCGACAGACCCTGAGGCCTATAAAAAAATGGCGGCAACATTGTCGAATGAAAGTATCTTCCCTCAAAACTTAGCCTACTTTTTATCGGTACGCCCTACAGATTTTGCTCCTGTAGTTGAGCAATTATCTGGAGTTGGGTTGTTGGATGAAAGCAAATATTGGCGTCGCGTGTTGGTAGAAAAACCATTTGGTACTGATTTGGCTAGCGCTCAAGATTTACAAGCGCGCTTAACTAAACACCTTAAAGAAAGCCAAATTTACCGCATAGACCATTATTTGGGTAAATCTGCTGTGCAAAATATTATGCTCACGCGCCTTACTAACGCCATTTTAGAGCCATTATGGAACAGTAATTATATTGATCATGTACAAATTACTAACAATGAAACTTTAGGTGTTGGTGATCGCACAACGTTTTATGATGCGACTGGCGCATTGCGCGACATGTTTCAAAGCCACTTATTACAAACATTAGCCATGGTTGCGATGGAACAACCAAAAGATTTATCTCCAGAAAGTATTCGTGCTGAGAAAATAAAATTGCTTCAATCTATTCGCCCAATTGATGTGAATAATTTAAATCAGCAGGCATTTCGCGCGCAATATGCTGCAGGACGTGTTCATGCCGCTGATGGTCATGGTGAAAATGTGCATGGCTATTTAGAAGAGCTAACACGAGATGGTGTTGCATCTAGTAATACTGAAACTTATGCGGCGGTTAAACTATTTATTGATAATCCACGCTGGAAAGGTGTGCCCTTTTATGTACGTACCGCTAAACGTATGCATGAGGGGAACACAGCAATTGCAGTGCGCTTTAAAGAAGCGCCCATGTTGCTTAAAGATGGACAACACCAAAACTGGTTGATTATCAATATTCAACCTCGTGAATGTATTAAGATGGAAGTCGAGTCTAAGATTCCAGGTTTAGATATTGCTACCCGCACAATGAGTCTAGATGGCGGACAACGTCAGCAGGGTGATGAAACTATCGACTCTTACGAGACATTGATGCTTAATTTGATGGAAGGTAACCCATCGCAATACCTTCATATCAGTGAGGTTGAAGCACAATGGCGCTTGGTAGATCCAATCGTCAAGGCTTGGGCAGCAGATAAAGGAGCGGTACATCAATACCCAGCAGGAAGCCGCGACCCAGAAGCCTCAAAAGTGATTTTTGAAAGTGAAGATCAATTTTGGCGTTATAGCATTGAATTAGGTGGTGATAAACACTAATTTATTCACATAATTATGTAATGCACTTTATAATGCCCAATCTAAATATTGGGCATTATTTTTCAAAGGTTAGTAAGCGCTTATGAGCATTAAATCAGATAAATGGATACGTAAAATGGCACAAGAGCACGGCATGATAGAGCCATTTGAGCCAAATCAAGTTAAAATGAATTCGGAAGGCCAGCGCATGGTATCTTATGGCACATCAAGCTATGGCTACGATATTCGCTGCTCAAAAGAGTTTAAATTGTTCACCAATTTAAACAGCACGATTGTAGATCCAAAAAACTTTGACCCAAATTCGTTTGTTGAGGTGAATGCAGACTTCTGTATTATCCCCCCCAACTCATTCGCACTAGCACGCACTGTGGAATATTTCCGCATTCCACGTAATGTGTTGACCGTATGTTTAGGTAAATCTACTTATGCGCGCTGTGGCATTATTGTGAACGTCACGCCATTTGAACCAGAGTGGGAAGGCTATGTAACACTTGAGTTTAGTAACACCACCCCATTACCTGCAAAAATCTACGCGAATGAAGGCTGTGCGCAAGTGCTGTTCTTTGAAGCGGATGCGGATGATGTATGCGAAACCAGCTATAAAGACCGTGGGGGCAAGTACCAAGGCCAAGTTGGTGTTACTTTACCTAAGATTTAATTTAAGGAAATTCCATGAAATTTAGATTTCCAATCGTCATTATTGACGAAGATTTCCGCTCAGAAAACTCCTCTGGTTTAGGCATACGCGTACTCGCCAAAGCCATTGAAGAGGAAGGTTTTGAAGTACTAGGCGTCACCAGCTACGGGGACTTAACCTCGTTTGCGCAACAACAAAGTCGTGCATCTGCTTTTATTCTTTCTATTGATGACGAAGAAATTGTTGAAGAAAAACCGGAAGCCATTAATCAATTAAGAAGTTTTGTGACTGAAATACGATACCGTAATGAAGAAATCCCTATTTTCTTACACGGCGAAACACGCACCAGTCGCCATATTCCAAATGATGTATTGCGCGAACTGCATGGTTTTATTCATATGAATGAAGATACACCTGAATTTGTTGCGCGCCTGATTATTCGTGAAGCTAGGGCCTATTTAGATAGCTTAGCTCCCCCATTCTTTAAAGCACTCACCCAGTATGCGGCTGATGGCTCTTATTCATGGCATTGCCCTGGGCACTCTGGTGGCGTAGCGTTTCTTAAGTCACCAGTTGGTCAAATGTTCCACCAGTTTTTTGGCGAAAATATGCTACGCGCCGATGTATGTAATGCTGTAGATGAATTAGGGCAATTGCTCGACCACACAGGCCCTGTAGCTGCCTCCGAGCGCAACGCAGCACGTATTTACAATTGCGACCATTTGTATTTTGTGACAAATGGCACATCAACTTCTAATAAAATGGTATGGAATAGCACCGTTGCGCCAGGCGACGTAGTGATTGTGGATCGTAATTGCCATAAATCAATATTGCATGCAATTATAATGACCGGTGCTATCCCGGTGTTTTTAATGCCGACACGCAATCATTTTGGCATTATCGGACCAATTCCTAAAAGTGAATTTGAGTGGAAAAATATCCAAAAGAAAATCGATAAAAACCCATTTATCTCAGATAAAAAATCTAAACCACGTATTCTTACAATTACACAATCCACTTATGATGGCGTGCTTTATAACGTAGAAGAAATCAAAGAGATGTTGGACGGCAAAATTGATACACTTCACTTTGATGAAGCTTGGTTACCACATGCAACATTCCATGATTTTTATGGTGACTATCATGCGATTGGTGAGGGGCGTCCGCGCTGCAAAGAATCCATGGTGTTTTCAACACAATCCACGCATAAGTTATTGGCAGGCTTATCGCAGGCTAGCCAAATTTTGGTGCAAGATGCAGAGAATAACCAGTTAGACCGTGATGTATTTAATGAGTCTTACCTAATGCACACTTCCACTAGTCCACAGTACTCAATTGTGGCGAGTATTGATGTGGCTGCTGCCATGATGGAAGCGCCTGGTGGTACGGTATTGGTGGAAGAAAGTCTGATGGAAGCCTTAGATTTCCGTCGTGCTATGCGTAAGGTAGATGAAGAATGGGGCGTAGACTGGTGGTTTAAAGTTTGGGGACCTGATGATTTAAGTGAAGAAGGCCTAGAAGAACGCGATGCCTGGATGCTAAAAGCCAATGACGCTTGGCACGATTTTGGCGATTTAGCACCTGGTTTTAATATGCTAGACCCAATCAAAGCAACGATTATCACACCAGGCTTAGATATAAATGGTGACTTTTCAGACAAATTTGGCATACCGGCTGCTATTGTGACTAAGTACTTGGCTGAACACGGGGTTATTGTAGAAAAAACAGGTCTTTATTCATTTTTTATCATGTTCACCATCGGCATTACCAAAGGCCGCTGGAACACATTAGTAGCCGCTTTACAGCAGTTTAAAGATGATTACGATAAGAATCAGCCACTTTGGAAAGTATTGCCAGAGTTCGTGCAAAAACAACCAAGATACGAAAAAGTTGGATTGCGCGACTTATGCGAGCAGATTCATGCGGTTTACAAAGCCAATGATATCGCAAGATTAACAACAGAAATGTATACATCTGACATGGTGCCAGCCATCAAACCTACCTATGCATTCGCAAAAATGTCTCACAGAGAAATTGATCGCGTGCCTATTGATGAACTAGAAGGTCGCATTACAGCTGTTTTACTCACTCCTTACCCGCCGGGTATTCCTTTGCTGATTCCCGGTGAGGAGTTTAATCATGTCATTGTGAGCTATCTTAAATTTGCACGCGAATTTAATGAAAAATTCCCAGGATTTGAAAGTGATGTGCACGGTTTAGTAAAACAGGTTGTTGATGGTAAAGCCATTTATTATGTAGATTGCGTCCGTAGTTAATAAATTTAAATATAGTCATTTTAAAAATAGTAGTTTGTTTATATTGAGTTTAATTGAATATAATTTTAGTCAATTTAGGGCTTTAAATTTTGCTAAACAAACTCACTTTTAAAATGGTTATTTTAAATATTTTATTTATTGTTATTGTAATCTGCTTGCCGATTACATCTTTCGCAGAAGATGTAATTAACGCTAAAACCAGCATTGATTCAGTTATCATTACTGAATCAAATGACGCTCCTAATAGCGATTTATCGAACGAAGATATTGTAGACAAGCTTTCTGATACTGCATCAGTAAACCTAGAATCAATTGATTATCAAACTGTGAAAAGTAAAAGCTCTTCTGCTATCACCACAAAAAATAAATCTAACACAAAGCAAACCACATCATCAACAGCTTACAAAGACCCTTTCTCCGATGCAAATCGCTACGGAAGTAATTCTGCCGACTATACAAAAGCTGCAGAGCAGTTCTGCCTTGAAGCACGCGATAAAAACGATGCTGATGCGCAATATGCATTAGGGTGGATGTATGAAAATGGTAAAGGTGTCACAAAAAATGAAAATATTGCAGTTAAGTTTTACAGCATGGCAGCAAAACAGTTTCATCAAAATGCAAGAGAGTCACTCAGCGCGAGTGCGGGCAACCCTAACATTGCTAAGTTGCCAGAATGTATGTCCAAAAACTATAAGCCTAAAAATTCAAACTTCGCAGAAAGTTCATCTGAAAAAGCTGTTATGTATGCTCCATTTTATGTAAAAGGGCCTATTTACAAACTGGTTTCTAAGATTGCGCCGCGTTACAACATTGAAACTGATTTAGCAATGGCATTTATTGCTGTTGAATCAGGATTTAATCCTAATGCAACATCCGCTAAAAACGCACAGGGATTAATGCAGCTTATTCCAGAAACAGCGGCAAGATTTAAAGTGAAAAATGCTTATGATCCTGAGCAAAATATCAAAGGTGGATTAGCTTATTTAGATTGGCTGCTCACCTATTTTGAAGGCGATATTAAATTGGTCGCCGCTGCGTATAACGCTGGGGAAAACACAGTTGATAAATATAAAGGGATTCCTCCCTACCCTGAAACACAAAAATATGTCAAAAAAATTGCCACCTTATATAAAAAATCGCATCATCCATTTCGTGAAAAGGCAGGACAATCAAAAAAGTCAGTTAACAATAAGTTTTCAGGTTAGTCTCTGATACACCACATAGCTATAAGTTAGACCATTCTCACTTGTATGTGACGTACGTTCTATTTCATGCCAGCAGGTTAAATCAAGCGCTTCAAAGAAAGCATCTCCACTGAACTCGGCATGTACTTCGGTAATGTAAAGTTTAGTCGCCAAATTTAATCCAGTTTTGTACATTTCAGCCCCACCAATTAAAAAAGGCTCAGGGTCATCTTTGCACATGGCTATGGCCAACTCTAAAGAACTAACAATTAATGCGCCCTCGACATGATAGGCTTTGTTTCTCGTAACAATCACGGTTGTACGTCCTGGCAATAGACGGCCTAGCGACTCATAGGTTTTGCGACCCATGATGATGTGATGACCCATCGTAAGCGCGCGAAATCGTTTTAAATCTTCTGGCAAGTGCCAAGGTAATGTATTTTTATCGCCAATGACATTGTTTTTGGCAAATGCAACAATAAGGGAGAGTGATTTCATTTTTATTATTATACTTTGACAAACTCGATACGTATCGATAAAATCAAAGTAACTCTAAACCTAAACTCCAATTAAAAACACCCTGCCGAAGCAGGGTGCTTAATTTTGCTACTAACTTGTATTAACTACAAATTAACCTTTCGATTAATTATAGGCTGAATACTGTTAATGCACCGCCGCCAGGAGCAGCGTTGTATTTTGTTAGTTCAGCATAACCACCAGCAGCACCAAGTGCGTCTGTTGGGTTAGTCATACCAAGGTTCATCGCTACACCAGCCCAGCCACCAATACCTGATAGCACGCCAACGTGTTGTTTACCTTTGTGACCGTATGTGAATGCATTACCAATCACGCCAGAACCTACTTGGAATTTCCAAAGTTCTTTACCTGATTGTGCATCAACAGCTTTAAACCAACGATCTAAAGTACCGAAGAATACTAAGTTTGAAGCAGTCGTTAAAGCACCACCCCAAGCAGAGAATTTCTCTTTGTTGTACCATACTTTTTTGTTAGTCATTGGATCATAAGCAGCAAAACCACCCATTACGCCATCTGGACCAGGGAACATAGTCAATGTAGCACCTACCCATGGTTGACCAGCTGTGTATTTACTTTCCACTGGCTCGTATGTCATACATACGTGGTTAAGTGGTGAGTACATTAAACCAGTTTTTGGTGAGTAAGCAGCTGGTTGTTGGTCTTTAGTACCCAATGCAGCTGGGCATACGCCTTTAGCATTGTAGTCTTGGTGAGTTGAAGCTGAAGCCAATTTGTGTGGCACGCCAGTTTTCATGTCAACATGAGTTGCCCAGTTCACAAATGGGTGTACTTTCTCAGCTGCAATCAATGCACCGCTACCAGCATTGAATGTGTATGCAAAACCGTTACGGTCATGGTGCCATGCATATGTTTTGCCACCTTTGTCGAACAAGATCACTTCGTTGATACCATCATAATCCCACTCATCGTGTGGAGTCATTTGGTAGCCCCATTTAGCCATACCTGAATCTAAATCACGTGCAAATATAGTCATTGACCATTTGTTGTCGCCTGGACGTACGTCTGGGTTCCAAACAGATGGGTTACCTGTACCGTAGTACACTAAGTTTGTACGTGCATCATATGGCCACCAGCCCCATGTAGAGCCACCACCATGTTGCCAACCATCTTTAACTGCTTGTGGTTTCAACCATGTACGTGTGCCTAATTCTTTTTCGCCGATTTTGATCTCGCCTTGTTTCAAAGCTTCAAAAGAACCGCCTTGTTTGTTACCACCATTGATGTCTTTGTATACTGACAAAGCACTGTATTGTGGAACAGCTGAGTTAAAACCTTCACCAATCAACATTTCAGCATCTGGGCCTGTTGAGTAAGCTTTCCATGCTAATGAACCATCTTTAGCATTGTAAGCTGCGATAAAGCAACGTACGCCGAACTCAGCACCTGAGCAACCAGTTAAGATTTTGTCTTTAATTACGTGTGGTGCGTTAGTGTTTGTAGCACCAACTTTTGGATCGTTCACTAATACTGACCATTGTTTAGCACCAGTTTTAGCGTCTAAAGCAACCAAGTTACCATCGTTTTGTTGTAAGTAGATTTTACCATCACCAAAACCAAGACCACGGTTTACGTTGTCGCAGCACAATACAGCTTGCACTGATGGGTCTTGTTTAGGGAAATATTGCCAAACGATTTTTTGGTTGTCGTTTAAGTCTAAAGCATATACGTTATTTGGGAATGCTGTATGTACATACATCATGTTACCAACAACGATTGGAGAACCTTCGTGACCACGGTTTACACCAGTAGCGAATGTCCAAGCTGCTTTAAGGTTTTTAACGTTACCTTTGTTCACTTGAGCTAATGTGCTGTAACCTTGGTTAGTGTGGTTGCCGCGTGGGTGAGCCCAGTTGTTTGCATTTGCGATTGCTGCTTCTTGGTCTGCAGCTGCTGATGCTACCATTGGCATTGCCAATGCTGCGCCTGCAACTAAGCCTAAAGCTAGTTTGATT